>RCNB010001211.1_pt1 | contig 16307 bp, 17 predicted proteins | sample 2041321 | NCBI WGS metagenome assembly RCNB01 (sample SAMN09708232, study PRJNA481090) | Marine sediment metagenome, whole genome shotgun sequencing project. | reverse complement strand
TTCCATTTAATTCCCGCTACATAGTAAATTACTAAAACAAAAAGGATATGTTACTCCTTAAAATGCGGATATGATCTAGTGGTTATGATAGTGGCTTCCCAAGCCACTTGCTCGGGTTCGAGTCCCGGTGTCCGCATACGTGCAATTTAGTACGTATAATAGTGGAGTTGAGATATTGGGAACTAAAAAAACAGTAAAAGTTGGAGATCGCGTTAAGCTAACAGAAATGAATGATACTTGGAGTGAACTTGAAAAAGATTCAGAAGGAACAGTTTCAAAAATTGAAGAAGATCAAGATCTAATTTGGGTGAAGTGGGATAACGGCGAAAAATTAGCTCTTCTAAATGGTATTGACAAGTTTAAGATAATCAAAAAATGATTTAGAGTAACGTAATAATGAGAGGAAAAAAACAAATCATTGAAAATGTAGATAGTCTTGCAGGTTTAACTACCATCGTATTAATTGGACTTGGAATTATTCAAATTATTTTAGGTGAAACAATTTCAAAAAGTGTTGCACTTACTGCTAATGGAATTGACTGTATTGGCGATGGTTTTGTTTCAGCTGTGGTCTGGATTGGTTTGAGAATATTTACAAAACCTGCAGATCATAAATTTCAATATGGATACTATAAAATGGAGAATCTAGCCTCCATCGCAGCTGCTCTTGTAATGATTGCTCTTGCTACATATATTGGCTTTAGATCGTATGATCAATTGATTAATCCCCATGCTGTCAAACTGCCCCTTGTTGGCGCTGTTGTTGCATTTATTGCAGCAATCATTGCTTTGGGCCTGGGTGGATATAAATATTACAAGAGTAAAAAATCAAATATGGGTTCTGTAAGGCTTGAAGCTTTTAACACAATAAAGGATGGAGTCGCATCAGGTCTTGCTGTAATCGCACTTATTCTTTCAGCATATGGTTATATCATCGCTGATGCAGTTGTTGGATTTATTATCGCTGGAATAATTGTAACAATTGGCTTTGCAGCAATTAAAGAATCTAGCTATATGCTGGTTGATGCGTGCAATGGAGAATGTGTCGAGAGGGGTAGTGTTATTAAAAGTATTGCTGAAGATGTAGATCATGTTGAATCAGTACATGTTGTAAGGTTAAGACAATCAGGGCCATTTTATCAAGGAGAATTAGAAATAAAGGTCTCTGAAGAATTGACCATTAAAGAATTCAACAATATAAAAAAGACAATTAAAAGAAAAGTAAAAGATGTTCTTCCTGGAGTTGATAGGTTAACAATAACAGTCGTAGAGAATTAGAAAAGAGTTTTTTGTTTCATCATATGTTCGACGTTTGAAAACTTTTCCAGAATAGGCTCTATTCTTTCCTTTGTAAATTGATGTTTGTCACAAAGCACCTTCAAAACTTTCTCATTATCCGGTACGAACCACTCAAGAGTATAATCCTCAGTAACTTTTGGTTTCAAGAATATTTTTCGTATTTCTTTTATCTCCTCAAAAGTTGGTGCATTTTCACCACCAAAGGTAGCTATTGCATTTTCGATGTTGCCCACTTTTTTAATCAGTTTTAGGCTTTTCTTAGGACCTATCCCTCTGACTCCATCATTGAAATCGGTTCCTATAAGTATTGCCATGTCAACTAATTGTTTATGCGTAATGCCCAGAGATTTGAGATTGGGTTTCAATCTTATTTGTTTAGGATATACTTTTGTATAGGCTTCTTTGCCGGGTAGTTTTCTTCTTCCAGATGATGTAAGATTTCTCACAAGAACAGGGGAGCCAATTAATAGACAATCAAAATCCTGAGAGCCTACTGCATAAGCATCGCCCTTTTTAACCATATAACTTGCTTGAGCCTCACCTTCTGAAGGCGCCTGGATATATGGAATTCCTAGTGATTCAAGTAGTTCCTTGCTCTGCTGTATGATTTCAACAGTCACTCGCGATGTCTGTTGTGCCTTTGTCTTAGCTTTTGCAAGATCCCCTGCTTCCAGTGCTTCTTCCCATTCCTTTTCAGCTTTTTCTTTTCTTTCCCTACGTTGTTGAATTGTCTTTGCCTTTAAGGAAGGAGGTTCGCCATCAAATACATACACCGGCCGTATTCGTGCATCCACAAGATTAGCAGTTCTATGGAGAATCCCTGAAAGATGTGAGGTTATCTGCCCTTTAGAGTCTTTTAGCGGCGTACCATCTCGTTGTCTTATGCTTGATAGAAACTGATGCAGAACATTGTGAGCGTCGATTGTAATTACTCTATCATGTAAATCATTAAACGAAATTTTTTCGTTCCTAAACAAACTTCCGATATCAACTCCCATCGTAACATAACAAGGAATAATCTTTATGAATATAGACTTTACCACAACGATATATTTAAAGAAGGAAATTGCATTCCTCCTTCGATGAAACGAGACCTCATTTCAATGTTAGATGTTAAAAACGACCTTGAAAAAATCATTGATCTTGGAATCAAACTTAAAAAGAAATCAAAAAATGGTGAATCAATAGAGCTTCTAGAAGGGAAAACTTTGGGAATGATTTTTGAAAAATCAAGTACCAGAACACGAGTATCCTTTGAAGTAGGAATGACTAAGTTGGGAGGACATGCCATATTTCTTAGTACAAATGATATCCAACTTGGAAGAGGAGAAACCATAGAAGATACGGCTTTGGTGTTATCAAGATATGTTGACATTATCATGTATCGGGCTAAAAGCAATGAAGCGATGAAAGAGCTTGCTAAACATGCAACCGTACCAGTAATTAGTGGACTTGATGATAAGGAACATCCATGTCAAGTTATCACCGATCTTATGACCATCAAAGAGCACAAAGGAACACTCAAGGGATTGAATTTCGTCTATCTAGGTGATGGGAAAAATAACATGGCACACTCGTACTTGCTTGGCTGTGGTATTGCAGGAATAAATGTAAAAATTGTTTCACCAAAACAGTACTGGCCAGATGAACATTATGTTGAAGAGGCAAAGAGATCCGGTGTGAACGTTGAAATTACAGACAAAGTAGAAGGTTCAACCAAATATGCAGATGTCGTCGCAACAGATACATGGGTTTCAATGGGAGATGAGGTAGAAAAGGAAAAACGAATCAAAGAATTTCAGGGATATACCATCGACGGGAAGCTTATGGCACAGGCTAAATCCGATGCTATCTTTTTGCATTGCCTACCAGCATACTATGGCTATGAAGTGACAAAAGAAGTAGCTCATGGGAAACAGTCTGTTATATTTGATGAAGCAGAAAATAGAATGTGGGCACAGATAGCAATTATGGTAACACTGAGTGGCTAGTCGTTTTATGTGAGGATTTTATCTAAAGCATCTTGCCTTGTGGCATATTTAATCTCTTGAGCTATTCTTCGACCAGTAGACATATCTGGTTGTATGAGTTCAGAATATGGAGAACCAGAAATATATGGATTGGTGCCTGCGACAATTCTAGCAGATATCTCAAATACTTTGAATTCTAAATCTTCTGTTACAACCGTTTCAAGGCAGAATGAACCAATTAAACCACCAAATAATTTGAGGGATTTTTCTATGACTGCTTCACCCATTTCAAAAACCCTGGGGAGCAAAGATTCCCTAATAACGATTGGGATGTTCCCAGTTACGACAAATGTAGGATGTATACCTAGTTCTTCTAACTCCGCAATTGAACCCAATCTCTGAACTTCATCAATTGTTGTTTCATCCCGTCTGTCCATCGATATCAATTGAAGACTGCCTTTACTTAGTTTGTATGCATTGTCCTGTATAGGGGAGTAGAAATAGTGAAGATAATAACGTGTCCCCATAACAAATTCTTGGATAACGAAAGATTTATTTTTTTCTATTCTTCTTGAGAATTCCGCATAGGTTTTTGCAATGAAAAAACCTTTTCCTCCCTTAGCTCCATGATATTTCACTATAACAGGATTGTCAATATCGTGTGGATCTTTTATCTCCTTAGGCATGGTGAGACCGGCGCCTTCTAACCATTTTCTTTCCTTGTTGCGGTCCGATTCCCACATCAGAACATTTCTGTTTCCAAACGTTGGTAGATCAAGTTTTAAAAAGTTTTCAGCTCCAAGATATTCTACAAATGAACCATGAGGTATGACAATAACGTTTTTCTCCCTAAGCTCTTCTGAATGTTTTGCTATATCTTTATAGTTGTCTACAATTAAAAATTCATCAGGTTTTCCAAGTGGAAAAGCATCATAAAATTTCTTTTTCTTCCCAACAGCTATCCCTAATGTTTTAAGCCCTTCTTTTCTAGCACCATTAAAAATCTGGAGACTAGAATGAGAACAAACAGTGGCTATTGTGAGATTTTTTTTATCATACGATGCAAGCATGTCTTTTATATTAATTTCAGCCATAGTTACGGCACCCTTGCAATCCCTTAACGAATGCTAGTGTTTTAATGGTTTCGATGCATTTAAATTTGAAAAAACAAACATTAATATAAAAACATGTAAATTTTAGATAATGATTGTTAAAGATATCGGATAACAGTTGTACAACAAGCCCTTATAACCAGAAAGTCAAAAGAAATAACTATGATAATTGTAGGGCAAGTATCAAGTAAGGAAGAGGCAAAAGAAATAACTTTTATTGCTAAGCTCTTTGTAGTTGGACAGCGTGCAAGAGTTCTAGCCCAACAAACTGAAGACAAATAGATTAATTCCTCCTTATCCCCCTCTAGCCTCTCCCACCCCTTCTTTTCTTCAATAAACTTTATCTAGTCACCATTGTTAGAAAGATAATAGCGGTGACATAGCATGGTTAAGCTTACATTTTATGGGGGAGTCAAAGAGATAGGTGGAAACAAAATTTTATTAGAAGACAACGGAACGAAAATATTTTTGGATTTTGGCATGAGTTTCAGTAAAAGAGGGCTTTACTTTGAAGAATTTTTAACTCCAAGAACCGCAAATGGTCTTGGAGATTTCCTTGAAATGAAGTTAATACCAGATGTAACTAATATTTATAGAGAAGATCTACTAGAACATCTTGGGAGAAAATCAGAGGAACCAGATGTTCAAGGAGTTGTTTTGTCTCATGCACATGCAGATCATGCAAACTATATTTCATTCCTTCACCAAAATATACCAATTTACTGCGGTGAAACATGTAAATATATCCTGGAGGCAGTTGACGAGCAAAGCCAGAGATCAATTGAAAATGAAGTTCTTAGCTTCAAGAAAAGGCCACTTTTTAGAAGTGATTATAGAAAAACCCCCATAGAAAGAAGATTTAAGACATTCAGAACTGGGGACAAAATCCATATTGATTCGCTAGAAATCGAACCAATTCATACAGATCACAGCGTACCTGGTGCATATGGGTTCATAATACATACTTCAGAAGGAGCAGTGGTTTATACTGGTGATCTAAGAATGCACGGGCTGCATGCAAACATGACAGAGGATTTTATGAACGCTGCAAAAGAATCAAAACCAATAGCAATGATAACAGAAGGGACAAGGATAAATATTGAAAAAACAGACGAATCTGAACAAAAAGTATACAATGATTCAAAAAATGAGATATTGAATTGTAAACATCTTTCAATAGTTGATTTCAACTTCAAGGACGTAGATAGGTTTACTACATTCTATAGGATGTCTAAAGACCTTGGGAAAAAACTTGTCATAAGTTTCAAACACGCCTGTTTCCTAGAAAAATATCATAAAGATAAGAAAATCAGAGCACCAGACAGCAGGGATGAAAACATATTGATTCTTAAACCAAGGAGAATGACAGGCACATACATCGATGAGGATTATACTGACAGATACATCAAAGAAAGACTGGACTATCCCAACATTATCACTGCCGAAGAGATTTGCAAAAATCCTAGCAAGTATATGGTTGTTTTAAATTTCTGGTATTTCAACACCCTTATAGATTTGAAACCACATGGTGGAACATATATACATTCATTATCTGAGCCTTTCAATGAAGAAATGGAAATTTCCTATGAGCGGATGCATAATTGGCTAAAACATTTTAATCTAAGATTTGTTCAATCCCACTGTTCTGGGCATATATGCGGCCCTGATTTAAAGGAACTTATTAAAGATATAAATCCAAGAGAGCTTTACCCGATCCATACAGAGCATCCGGACCTATTTAGAAAACTCGACATGAAAACTACCATGATTAAAGAAGGAAAAAAGTATAAACTTTAAAGTTATAAGAGATTTAACATTGATAACATCTTGGGGAAAATTAACATGACAGATATCTATAGTTATGATAAAAAACATGACGAACAGACAATGATAAATGCAGACACTGGTAAGATGAAGAAAGATCAATACATTGAAAACCTCAGAGCGGGCGATGTGGTAAACGAGCTATTTGCTGTAAAAACGAAAAATCCCCCAAGAGCATACAAAAGAGGTACATGGTTTATTTTTGTCGCAACAGATAAAACAGGCGAGATGAGTGTTAAATTTTGGGGCGGAGACAATAAGGATCGCGTCAAGAGGCTTTATGAAAGTTTCAAAGTAGGAGACGTAATTCAAATAAGATCAGGAAGTGTGGAGACATACGAAGATAAACCTGAAATATCCATTAATGAGAAAACTGGCGGTCTTCGAAGATGCACCCCCAACGAATATGACATTAGTGATTTCATTCCTGCTTTGGAAGAAAAAGAGATAAAAGAATTATTTGATAAAATTAAAAAAGAGATTAAAAGTATTGAAAACGAGCAGCTGAAAAATCTGCTTTCCTTGTTTTTTGACGAACAGGATTTCGTAAATGATTTCACACACTCACCCTCTGCGATAACTCACCATCATAATTATGTAGGTGGAAATCTGGAACATACGGTTGGAGTGGTAAGACTATGCAACAACATTTGCGAGATATATCCCAGTATAAACAAAGATTTAGTTATAACCGGTGCAATACTCCATGACGTAGGCAAGTTAAAGGAATATAAAACCACAGCAGCAATAGATAAAACAGATGAAGGGAATTTTATAGGACATATCGTAATTGGAGATAGATGGATACGCGAGAAGATTAATGAACTAAAAAAGAGTGGAAACGATTTTGACCAGAAGTTGGAAAATCACCTATGTCATCTTATACTGAGTCACCATGGCAAATATGAGTTTGGTTCTCCACGTATGCCAAAAACCGTCGAAGCATGTGTACTCCATCAGGCCGATATGATGGATTCCCAGGTTAAAAACTATATTCAGAGAGTGGAAGAAACTAAGAAAAATACTGATGAGGACTGGGCATTTGTATGGGATTCCAACATAGGCAAAAAAAGAATAAGGTATTTGGGAGATATCTAGATTATTTCAATGAATATAGTATCAAGGAGATATGAAAAACCATGAAAAAAGATTTGCTAGATATTCTCTGTTGTCCCACATGTAAAGGAGTGCTAGAGCTAATTATTGAAAGGGAAGAAAATGGAGAAATAATTAAAGGAAAATTTAACTGTAAAAAATGCAAAACCACATACACCATAGATGACGGGATACCAAATCTTTTACCAAAATAAAGATCAATTATCCATAAAACTTTCTATATCTTCCAAGAGATTCGTTGATTCTTCCAAATCTTTAATATACTTTTTGAAACGTGTTGCCCTTCTATCAAGAATGATAGCTACACCTCGGTCGTTTTCATTGCGGATAAGACGTCCGATGGATTGCATAAGTTTTCTGGCAGTAGGTGCCTCTACAGTATACTCCCACCCTTTCCTAAATTTAAGATCATAATATTTCTGTAAACCTCGCTGCCTTGCCGTTGGTTTAGGGTATGGAATACCTACAATTACTGCTATCTCTAACTGTTCTGCCGGGAAATCCATTCCTTCGCTTATTCTACCACCCATAACTGAAAAGAGAGTAGCGCCGTCTCCTTCTCTTAACCCACATTCCTTGAAATCAGAGACTAAATCCATCAAAACTGATTGAGACATCTCTTGCTCTTCAATGTATAGGCGTCTTTGAATACCATCAAAACCACCTTTATTTCGAAACATGGAGAGTGTGTTGAAACTGGGGAAAAAAACTATAGTATTTCTTGGAAATGTGTTGCAAACATCAGTTACATGTTGACCCATTCTTGGAATGATTTTTTTGTCTCTAGCAATTTCGGAATATTTCGTAGTGACATCGGAAACGAAAAATATTCTTCTATTATCAATTGGAAATGGAGAAGGATATGAAACCATCTCTGTGTCTTTTGAAAGTCCCAGTGAATCACGGTATTCCTCCAGAGGCTCTAATGTACCTGACATGTGTATCGAGGAATGAAATTCCCGTAAAATCCCCGTTCCAATTGATGGATCCAGACAAAATGACTCTATACGAGGGTTTTTACCTTGAGAAGCATCGACCATCAACTTTGCATATTGATTCATTTCAAGACTGATCCAAAAATCCAAGAAAATACCAAGTTTATGCAGATACGAACGAGGGAGTTTATTCTCCTTTTGACGATACTCCCTGATTTTCTCACCATAAGCCATTAAATCACCGATGATGTCATGGAGTGATTTACTAGTAATCTTGAGTCTTGATAAAATCTCCGACTCAAACTCATGAGATGGAATAAATGCATCATCTTTCTTAAAATCCCCTCTTCTAACCCCGCTTTCTAAAACACCATAAACATAAGTATCTCTCAAATCTCTCAGGATGTCGGCCAATAATTTACAAAAAGTCGAGACGTGTGTTTTACCACCAAGCAAAGAGGGATCTCCATACTTCTCCGCCTCGGAAACACAGCTATTCAGCATCCACATGCTAAGCTGTGCTGAAAACAAATCTCTAATGTAATTAGGAAGATTGTGTGCCTCATCAACAACTAAAATGACATCTTCCTCTGGTACCGACAGCCAATCAAAAAGCATATTGCGGATCATCATATCAAAAACATAGATGTATGGAACAATAATAAGTGACGTCTCACGGACCAATAGCTTGTTTAATTCATAGGGACATATTTTCTTTCTCCCACAATACTCTATGAATTCTTCTGCAGTTGGAATATCTTCCTTAGCCCATTCAAGGATTCTGTCAATTTTTTCTTTATTGCCTATGAAATTTCTATAATATATGCAACCTTGGTCCTTTCCTTTTTTGGTAGCTTTTGCTTTCTTTTTTTCATTTGAACAAAGTTTTGATAGTTCCTCTGCCGTTCCACTGGCAAAATCTGGATCATCTCTAGCAAGTATGCACATATTGGCTCTACCTTGTATGCCAACACCAAAAATCTTGTCCTTCCCGTCTTTCATTTTATCTCTGATTTCCCTTAATTCTAGTATAACTTGTCTCTGCTGGGCATTTGTCCGAGTTGTGTAGACTATTTTTTTATTGTTTTCTAGCGCGTATTCAAGGGTTGAAGTCAGAGTGCATATCGTTTTTCCCGAACCAGTGCCCGATTCAAATACAATATTTTTCCCCGCATTAAGTGTATTTTTTATAGTCTGCATTATTGCTGTTTGATTTTTACGCGGTTCGTAGGGAAATAGATCCATTCGAGGGGCATATACAGATATTGGTAAATAGAGTTGTTGTAGAGTCTGTTAAAACTATTATCAACCGATGGAGAGGAAAATGACATTGAATTTCGCTAATTTTTTAACTACCATTACCATGTATTCAATCTAAAAGGTGTAAAATTATGACAAAAGAAACATTTGCAACGGCAATAAACTGTATGGATGGTAGAACTCAGGAACCGATTATATCTTGGGCTAAGAAAACCTTTGGGGTAAACTATGTCGACGCCATAACAGAACCTGGACCCGACAAGATACTTGCCGAAGGACCCGATACTCTCGTAGAATCTATTAAAAATAGAGTTATGATCTCAGTAAATAAACATGGCTCTCAAAATGTTATCATGGTTTCCCACCATGACTGTGCAGGAAATCCAGTATCAAAAGAGGAGCATCTAGACCAACTGAAAAAATCTGTTGATGTCATTTCATCATGGGACCTTGGAGTCAAAATAATAGGCGTCTGGATAGGAGAAGACTGGAAGGTAAACAAGTTGATCGAGCGTATCTAGCCGTGGTCCAATCATTTTTCTGATCGGATTTCAAAGGGATGTAATTTTATAGTCTTATCTTGTTAAACTATTAAATTATGCCGGAAACTCCATTTGATCAAATAAAAGAATCACTTTCAAAAAACGTTCCTTCAGAGTTGATAAAACATCTACCAGACAAATGGGAAAAAGTAGGGGACGTACTAACCATTAAATTAGACTATGATCTTGAAAAATATCAAGAAAAAGTATGTGAAAAATACGCGGAGGTCCTTCATTGCAAAACAGTTCTCAACAATGTAGGCAGCATTTCAGGAACATATCGAAGGCCAAAAGTTGAGATACTGTATGGCCCTAAAAACACCGAGACAATTCATAGAGAAAACGGCATACGATTTAAATTAGACCCTGCGAAGATAATGTTTTCATCCGGGAATATGCATGAAAGACTACGTATGGCAAATGTTTCAAACATGGATGAAACTGTTGTTGATCTTTTTGCAGGGATTGGTTATTTCACAATGCCAATGGCCGTATATAGTAAACCAAAGAAAATCTTTGCCTGTGAAATAAATCCGGTGTCATATAACTTTTTATGTGAAAATATTGTCTTAAATGACGTGACAGAAATTGTTGAACCATTGAAAGGAGATAATAGAGATATAGCTCCAAAAGATGTAGCTGACAGAGTCATAATGGGTTATCTCAAAGACACTTACAGATTTTTACCAACTGCTTTTAACTGCCTAAAAAACCTTACGGGTATTATTCACTACCACGATGTTTGTCCCAATGAATCAATTCCAAATAGATCTTTGAAATTTGTCCAGAAAGCGGCCAAGAAATACAATAGAAAATCCGAACTTTTGACATACAAAAACATAAAATCATATGCTCCAGGTATTAGCCATGTTGTCCTAGATGTAAAAATTGATGAAATATGAAAAGAAAAATCCAGCTTATAGTATACCATGCAAATGAGGATGATCCGAAAAAATGCAGTGCACGAAAGTTACATAAATTTGGTTTTGCAAAACTTGAGAAAAATATTAGAAGAATGCCAAAACATGCCATTCTATTAAACCCATTTGCCAAAAAAAGCCTTTCAAAAGAAGATGAGAGAATAGCTAAGGAGAATGGCATATTGGCTATTGACTGCTCATGGAAAAACGCCGAAAAAAGTTTTGACGAATTAGCACAAGACAGTATCTCACGGGCTCTACCTTTTGTAGTTGCCGTAAATCCAGTCAATTATGGTAAGGCTCTTAAGCTTACAACACTAGAGGCTTTTGCCGCTGCGCTGTATATCTTAGGACATGTTGAACAGGCCAAAGAAATACTTAATATCTATAAATGGAGTCCTCATTTTTTAGAGTTAAATAAGAATCCTCTAGAGGATTATAGGATGGCAAAGAATAGTAAGGATGTCATCAAGTCTATGAAACTCTATATTAGTGATGAATAGTTTCTCTAGGGTTTGTGTAACACAAATTGTACCTAAAGTTATTAAATTCTTTATTAATCCAGATAAAAAGTTGGAGAGATCATGAGCAAATTCAAACTAGTTATATTCGACATGGATGGGACTCTCATTGCAGGACGGACTGTGTTTGTCTTTGCAGAGGAAAAAGGATTCGAAGATGAATTACTGCAAATAATCAACGGCAATAAAGAATTACATAAGAAAAGCATCGAAATAGCAAAGTTGTTAAAAGGCATGAATGCTAGAGAACTCCTAGAGATTTTTAGAAATATACCTTTGCAGGAACATGTTGAAAATGTTATCGGAGAAATTAAGAAAGGAGGTATCAAAACAGCTATTGTCACCGATAGTTATCAGTTTGTAGCCGATGATCTTAGAGAGAGATTAGATATTGATTATGCCTTTGCCAATAATCTTATAATAGAAAAAGACATTGTAACTGGAGAGTTGATAGTAAATAACAAGGATCTTAAAAAACGTTTTAACGATTGTAAGATTCATTCAATTTGTAAAGACCGTGTGTTGAAACGCCTCTGCAAGAAGCTTGGCATATCAGAGAGCGAAGTAATTGCGGTTGGAGATGGTACAGTCGACATCTGCATGATAAAGTCAGCGGGACTAGGAATTGCATTCAATGCACCAAAAGAAGTTCAAAAACATGCAGACATTAGTACTAGTAACATGAGTGTGATATTAGACTACATTTAGATGTGATATTATGGATATCAAACAGGAAGAGATAACCACGCTTCATGAGTTGTGCGTAGACAAAAAAAAACTTATAAAAAGCGTGAGTGACGCGGCTGTTGAAAGACCTGTTTCTATTATTATGCCAATGTTATATAGTGAGATTAAAAATGATGCATTGGGTAATATTTCCAAGCAGTTAAACAAATGTAATTACGTAAAAGAAATCGTCATTCCATTGGCTGCAAAAAATGAAAAGGAGTTCAAACAAGTTAAGAGATTTTTTTCAGATTTAAAAATACCTAAACTGATTATGTGGTGCAATGGACCCAAGATAGAAAAATTATTGGACGAATTGAAAAATGATGGATTGAATCTTTTAAAATATAGAGGGAAAGGCAGAGACGTCTGGCTTGCTATTGGCATAGCAAGTCTTAGGTCATATGCAATTGCACTTCATGACGCAGATATTCTAAGCTATTCTGAGATGATACCTGCAAAACTGGTATATCCGCTCATAGAACCTGAACTTGATTTTAAATTCAATAAGGGTTACTACGCCAGGATAAATCTTGAGAAGAATATCATGTATGGTCGTGTATTCCGACTTTTTCTTCATCCCCTTCTGAATTCACTTGTTTATGAAATAGGATCTGAACCAGATTTTGTTCGATTTTTACGTTCTTTCCGGTATCCGATTTCCGGAGAATTTGCCCTGACCAGCGACCTAGCTCTAGATGTTGATCTCCCAGGGGACTGGGGTCTTGAAATCGGCATAATGGCCGAGATGTATAGAAATGTAACCCATAAGAGAATTTGCCAAACTGATCTAGGTTTCTATGAACACAAACACCAGAGAATTGGTAACGAAGAGAAAGGCCTTACAAAGATGACTAGCGATATTTTAAAAACATTGCTTAGGGTTTTAATCGAAATGGATCACATACAGATTTCCAAGGAGTTTCTTATATCCCTGAGAGTTTTATACCAAAGAAATGCACAAGATTGTATCAGGAAATACCATGCCGATGCTCATTTTAATAGTTTAAAATACGATAGGCATTCGGAAGAAACCATGGTAGAAAAATTCAGTAAACAAATTATGGATGCTGGAACCAAATATATGAAAAAGCCAGTTGGCACGCGTATACCTGACTGGCTGCGAACAATTTCCGCACGTAAAAAAATAAGAGAGCAACTATTAGATATTGTGATTGAAGACAACGAGGTTTGATAAACATGAACCAAGAATGGAATAGAAATCTAAGTTTAAAACAAGATATAATTGAAAAATGCAAGGAACTAAAACCTGTTGAAATAATAGTAGGCGTACTATGTAAAGACGTTGAAACCACTGTTTTAAACGTATTGAACGTAATTAATGAAGGGCTATACAGATACTTCCCCGATTACAAGAAGGTCATAGTTATAGCTGAAGGAGGATCCACAGATAAAACTCCTGAAGTGATAGACCTCTTTCAGACATATAATAGCATAGGGAAAATAGTTACAAGTGATATCACGGGCGGAGGGAAAGGTGCTGGTGTAATGACAATTTTGGAAGTTGCCCATGAGATCGGAGCGAAATGTGTTGTATTGATGGATGGGGATTTACTTAGTATAAAACCAGGCTGGATACAAACAATCTCAAATCCAATAATATATGGGCGATCTGACTTAACTGTTCCATATTACATAAGGGACAAAAACGATGGCGTTATAACAAATAATTTAGTCTATCCCTTTACCAGAGCAGTATATGGCATTGACATAAGACAGCCCATCGCAGGTGAGTTTGCGTTATCAAAAAATCTGTATGAGGTTTTACGAGAACATCCTTTGTTCCCTCCAGATTTTGGAGTTGATATTTTTATTGTAACTGTTGCTGCGGCAGAGGGAATGAAAGTAAAGGAAGGTTTGTATTCCCTAAAAATCCACGAATCTACAACAAGATACCTTGAACCTGAGAAATTTTTAATTCCAATGTTTAGAAAAGTAACTGGAAGTATGTTTGAGCTTGCAAAACATTATGAGAATTATTGGAAAAATAGACCTTACATTAAACATAATATGTTTTATAGAGAATGCTTCAGCCAGAAACCAATTCCTGTAAATATAGATATTAACAGCTTAAAGAAATCTTTCATAGATGAGTTCACACATTCCAAAGAAAAAATGAGACACGTACTTCCAGATGACATCATAGTTGATCTGGATAAAATTGTTGTAAATGGCAATAGCTTTGATTCTGAGATATGGACCGAAATCGTGTATAATTTTGCCGCCGCTTATAAAAAAGCTGAAAACGACCAAGATAAACATGATCTTCTTAATTCGTTGAAAACACTGTGGATAGGGCGGTTTGCAAGCTATGCAATCGAAGCAAAAGACATGGACATAAACGAGGCGGAGCTTGTTATACAAAAACAGGCGGAAATTTTCGAAGAAAAATTCAATTATTTACGATCTATCTACTAAAATGCTATTGATACATTCTTAAAAGAATGGGATCCACATATTGAAAAATTCAAAAAAAGATAACTAAAAGGAAAATCTCCGCCAAAACTAAGCCTTTAAGTAATTAATTCTTGATTGGGGCTAGGCTAGGAATTGCAAAATATCCAAAGAGTATGATAAACCATGAAACAAAAACTTGATAAATTTTTCAAACCAAAAAGTATTGCAGTAATCGGGGCTTCAAAAAATACTACTAAAATTGGACATGCCGCATTAAAAAATATTCTCATTTCCGATTATGAATGCGAGATATATCCAATTAACCCAAAAGAAAAAGAAATACTGGGAATAAAATGCTACAAAAAACTTGCAGATGTACCAGGTAAAATTGATCTTGTACTTGTTTCAGTTCCGGCAAAACTAGTTCCACAGATAATGCATGAGTGCGCAGAGAAAAATGTGGAAAATATTATCATCATATCTTCTGGATTTAGTGAAGTGGGAAATCATGAACTGGAAGAGGAAGTTAAACAAATCGTAGAGAACTCAAAAATGCGAGTGCTTGGACCAAATACCATGGGATACAAAAACGCATCAGATAGTTTAGATGCATCCTTTGTCTTTGGAAATCCAAGAAAAGGAAATCTATCGCTAATCAGCCAAAGTGGTGCCCTTGGAATAGGTATGATTTACTTGGCTAACAATGAATTTGTAGGAATTTCAAAAATAATTGGGGTTGGTAATAAACTGGACATTGATGATGATGATTTAATAGACTATTTCAGTCAAGATCCAGATACAAATGTCATAGGATTGTATATTGAAGGAGTTAAAGACGGGCGAGCTTTCATGAACAGTATAAAAGCCTGTAATAAACCAGTTCTTGTAGTAAAAGCGGGACGAAGCAAGGCAGGGGCCCGAGCAACCGCATCCCACACAGGGTCCATGGCAGGCAGTGATAAAATATATGATGCTGCAATTAGGCAGGCTGGTGGAATTCGCTGTCGAGACATAATAGAATTATTTGACATGGCACGAGCGGTTTCAGGCCAACCCCCAGCACAAGGCAATCGCATAGGAATAATAACAAATGGAGGGGGGCTTGGCATTCTTCTTACAGATGCTTGTGAGGAAAATGGCCTTACCATACCAAAACTTTCTCCAAAGACGTACAAAGTAGTAGACAAAATATTACCGGATATCGTCAAACCAAACAATCCAGTTGATCTCGTAGCGGACGCAGGTTTCTACAGATATGAAGCAGCGACTCGTGCATTATTGGAAGATCCGAACATCGATGGAATAATTGTTGCATCAGTACATGGTGGGTACGCACGACCCAGGGAATTCACAGCAGCAATACTCAAGATGGTACGTGAGAGAAAACTCCATGAAGAATATAAAAAGCCAATTCTAGCAACCTGGGTTGGTGGGAAAGAATTTGAAGATCTAGTGATGGATCTTAAATCAGCAGGGGTTCCCATATATCCTTCATCTTGGAGAACGGCACGATCGATGAAGGCATTGTATTTAGAAGGAGAGAGAATAAAAAGAGAAAAAAGTAGTTAATCTACCCATTCAACACCGAGAACCTTCTCCCAATCAGGTTTTCTTTTCTCCCATTTTTCCACATATTCTTCAGGTACACATTTTTTACAAATACC
>RCNB010001208.1_pt1 | contig 16320 bp, 21 predicted proteins | sample 2041321 | NCBI WGS metagenome assembly RCNB01 (sample SAMN09708232, study PRJNA481090) | Marine sediment metagenome, whole genome shotgun sequencing project. | reverse complement strand
AAGGCGTGCAATGTCGCCTTGCACGAGGGCTGCGTATTCGTTGAGCTCATTTATTGCTCTTTTTACGTCCTCGATATTGTGTTTTGCCAGTGGTGAGACATTAGTGATTACTACATTACCAGCTTTTACCTCAGATTTAATTAGGTCTACGTCCTCGTAGGCCCTTAGAGGGATAGCTTTGATGTATGTTTCACCTGATGTTTCGACGGTTTCCTCGCTCCGTCCTATAATCTTGTCGAACACGCCTTTCATCAACTTAACTTCCCGTGTAGCTCATGAGTATTTATACTTAGAGCCTCGCATTGTTTAGTGCACCCTTCTGCTTATTAGCTTTATCAGTATTTTATCAGGTATGGGAGCTAAAAAAGACAATGCACTACTAAAAAAACGCATTCTATCACGTAAACAATTGAAAAGCTTCAGAGAGGAAGCGGGGTATCTCATTAAGGATAACGTGAAAACTGTTACCAGAGCTGAATTGGAAGATAAGACAGTCATCTACCTTATTGAGAGAGAGGCTGCCTTCGCAGTTAAAGAAAATATTATTTTTCCCACTTTGAATAATAGCATGATTGATGACCTTCCCAGTGTGATTGTTGATATGGGAGCTATACCCTACGTCTGCAAAGGAGCGGATATCATGTCACCCGGAATTGTGTTAGTTAAAGGAGAATTCGAAGTAGACGCATTGATTATCGTTAGAGATATAAATTACGGGAAAGCTCTATCAGTGGGCAAAGCCCTAGTATCAGCTACAAATATGAAGGATATGCCCAAGGGAAAGGCAATTAAGAACCTTCATTATGTCGGGGATAAAATCTGGGGCGCTATCTAGAGGAATAGAACAGCAATCACAATTGCTAGTAAGATAAAGAAGATTATCAGGGCTATGAGGGAGAGCATAAAAACCTTCCACCACACACCAAACCTTTCAATACCCTTCTGATAGGATTCTTTGGTATCTGAAATAAAATCTATAATCCTATCAAAAATTCCAGACATCTGCTAAGACCTTTAGAGTATTTGTTTCAATGAACGCATAAGCTTATCTTACAAACAAAGGTTGTACCCATGAATATATATGGGGATGCGCGCGCGTAGTCACCTGCAAATAGCAGCATGCCTGCACCAACATTAGGTCAGCATAATGAGGAAGTTCTAATAGAACTACTTGGATACACCAAAGAACAAGTTGATGACCTCAGGAAAGCAGGTGCCATCGGAGCCTAATCCTTTTTTTATTCTTAAAGTATCTATATTCATGGTTTCCATGCCTGACTTCATCACTCAGAGAAAAGCAATGGTTGAAAGGTACCAGAGAACGGGCTATATCAAATCTCAGTCTATGGCAGAAGCAGTACAAAGAGTCCCACGGGAGAAATTTATGGATCCCAATTATATGGAACATGCATACATTGACCAGCCGTTCCCATTGCCAGGAGATGGTGGACAGACCATATCAGCTCCTTATATGTATCCAATTTTCTATGAACCACTTAACATCAAACACGGTGACAGCATCTTGGAAATAGGCGCTGGATCTGGTTATGGTGCAGCCCTTGCACGTGAATTGGTGGGTGAGAAAGGTCTTGTGGTAACTATAGAGATCAATGAAATTACTTGCAAGTTCGCAGAAACAAACCTGAAGAGAACAGGATATGGTGATATCAAAGTAATATGTGGTGATGGTTCTGCAGGATACCCAAAAGATGCTCCGTATGATGCGATCTGTATTACAGCAGCTAGTCCTAGGGTTCCATATCATTTAGTTGAACAGATGAAGACAATGGGTAAACTAATGGTACCCGTTGGGAATGCGTACAATATGTTTGGTCAGGACCTGATAATGATAACTAAGGAAATGGATGGATCAACGAAAGAGGAAAACCTGATGAAGGTTACATATGTTCCACTACTAGGTAAACACGGTCAATACCGATAAGGCTAGAGACAAGCTTTAAACATTGAGATACTAAGCTAACCTGAAATAGATTGAAGTTCGGTATAGTCTCACGAACGGATAGACCAGAAGCAGTGAAATTTCTACGTGTACTTGTATCATATTTAGAATCGAAGAACCTTGAAGTCGTTCTCGAAACAGATACTTCACTAGCACTGGAGCTTCCTCTCCCAAGCATGGATCTTGGGGAGATGGAAATAGACTATCTCATCACAGTTGGTGGAGATGGTACCATTATAAGAGCTTCAATGCTTCAAAGAAATCCGGGAACACCAATCCTAGGAGTAAACATGGGTAGTAGAGGATTTCTGACAGAGGTGGAACCTGAAGACGCAAAGACAGCCATCGATATGCTTCTTGAGAATGAGTACAATATCGAGGAGTGCCTTAAGCTTTCATCAATGAGCCCCAGTATCGAAGGTAGATTCCCGGATGCCCTTAATGAGGTTCTTGTTTCATCAGCTCTTCCCTCAAAAACGCTGGACATGAGACTTTCAGTAGACGGTGAATTCCTATTTGACGTACAGGCAGACGGTTTCATCATTGCCCCGCCGACTGGTTCAACTGCGTACAATCTCTCAGCGGGTGGTTCAATTATTGCACCAAATGTCGACTCGATAATATTGACAGCTATATGTCCCTACAGCTACTTCAGAAGTATAGTCATCCCGTCAGCAAGCAAAGTGAAAATTGAGTTATTAAAACCGAGAGTTAACGCCCTTGTAATAATAGATGGGCGGGAGTATGCAGCCTTAAAGCCCAAATCTATCGTCGAGATTTACAGGAGTCAATATAAGACAAGGTTTGTGCGTTTCAAGTCATTTTATCATAGGCTTGAGAAGCGTCTTTTCTTTAGGAAGATGTTGTAGGATTGAAAATGGTTAAGGCAATTATTCTAGATACATCGGCATTCATCATGGGCTATGAGGCTGGGGATATCAATGAGAAGCAGTATACTGTTCCTACAGTTCTTGATGAACTCAGTGATGGCTCCTTTCCAAAGATACGTCTTGAAAACGCAGTTGTTTCAGGGAGACTGCAAATAATAGTGCCGGAGAAAGAAAGTGAGGAGAAAATCCGTGAGGCACTGAGGAGGATGGGTGAAACAGGAGCCCTATCAGTTACAGATAAACAGATCTTAGCACTTGGTGTGCAACTAGAGAGAAATGACTACGCTGTAGTAATTGTTTCTGATGACTATGGTGTACAGAATGTAGCCAACAGCCTTGGATTAGCTTTCCTCAGTTTAGCTACAAGAGGTATTAAAAGGAGGATCGAGTGGCAGATTTACTGCCCAGGATGCAGAAAAACATTCAATGAGCCCCAGGAGGACGATTTATGCCCGATCTGTGGAACCCCTTTGAAGAGGAGACCAAAGAGAAGAGTCTAATCAATCCTCGAAACAAAGGTACCATAACGCTTGTCTCCAAGTACTCTACCATCTTTTATTACACGCGCACGCGTATTAAAAGGTCGACTACCAAGATTTCTCTACAGAATAATATAGAGAAAATTGGTTTGAGTCTTTCGTGTGTGAGTAAGAGTTATTTAGACTAGATTAGATGAGAGTTTGTGATCAGATTTGCCGGTAGACCTTATCGTCAAGAATAGTAAAATTTACACCCCATATGGATTCTTCGATGGGAGCATCGTAGTCGATGATGGAAAAATTGTTGCTCTCAATAAAGGAATACCAAGTGAGAGCGCTGATAGAGTTCTAGATGCTAAAGGCATGCATTTACTTCCCGGTATGGTTGACATGCATACCCACTTCAGGGACCCAGGATTCCCAGAAAGAGAGGATTTTACCACAGGGACAACAGCAGCAGCAGTCGGGGGAGTAACCACTGTTGTGGATATGCCAAATACAGTACCTTCGGTTACATCCGCTGTGGTAGTAAAAGAGAAAATAGGTATAGCAGATAAGAAATCATTAGTAGATTTTGCTCTCATTGGTGGTGCTGGAGATGTGACAGACGATGATCTCCTTGAGATGGCTAAGGAAGGTGTAATTGGGTACAAGACTTTCATGACTGCAAGATTCAAAGAGTTAGCAGCTGATGACGCCAAAATGATAGACAATTTCTACACCATCGAAACAACCGGTCTCCCTTGCTTAGTACACGCAGAGAATCAAACAATCGTAACAAAGATGATGGAAAGAGCTATTGAGATGGGTCGTGTTGATCCGCTTGCTCACTGTGAATTCAGACCTGCAATCGCTGAGGAAGAGGCAACAATGAGGACAGTGATATTGGCCCGGAACACAGGAGTCCACCTTCATATTTGTCATATGACTGCCGCAGGAGCAGTTGACATCCTAGAGTGGGCGCAGGAACATGGTCAGATGGTCACAGGGGAAACATCACCGAATTACTTGCTCCTAAACTCTGAGGCGATGAAGAAGCATGGACCATACGCTAAGATAGACCCACCACTCAGAGGCCCCAATGATCAGGAAGCACTATGGCGGGGACTAAACGATGGAATAATCGACGTAATAGCAAGTGACCATGCACCATACCCTATCCAGTTAAAGGAGAAAGGATGGGATAATATATTCGAAGCTCCATCAGGAGGTGTCGCAATAGAATACTCACTCCCACTCATGTTGAACGCTGTAAATCAAGGACTAATCAGCTTAAACCGTTTAGTAGAAGTTTTCTCAGAGAACCCGACTAAGATATGCAGTCTATACCCGAGGAAGGGATCAATATTACCTGGAGCTGATGCCGACTTCGTAATAGTTGACATGGATAAAGAGTTCGAGATTAAAGGATCTGAACTCCACTCAAAACAAAAAAAGACTCCTTTTGAAGGATGGAAAGGAAAAGGTCAGTCCATACACACGTATGTTAGGGGGACAGCAATCGTAGAAAATGGTGTGCCAATCGGAAAAAAAGGATACGGTAAATATCAAAGACCTGAAATTTAAAAAAGTTAAAATCATGTATAATTTGCTTAATACGCTCAAATGTTTCATTTTTTAATTTTACTTTTTTACCGTTTTGTACATCCTAGGGGAATAAATTTACCCAAAAGGGTGTTTATATAGATTAAACTTAAGCAAACATCTGAACTGCTTTATTTGATACGATATGGATTCTAATGGCAGTAATATAAAGCAGACAGGCAAAAAGACAGCTGCGGACGGTTCTGTAGTAGAACGATTCGGGCTTGAGCATATTGGCAGGATCGTGCAAATTTCCAATCCGAAGATTTCACCTGATGGTAGCTCAGTTGTTGCGAGTATCTCCCGTATCAATTACGATGAAAACCGCAACGATAGTGAACTTGTACTCGTTGATGTAGCCTCGTGCACTCATAAGGTGTTAACCCGCCGACAGGTCTCGCAGGCCAGCTGGTCTCCTTCCGGTTCAAACCTAGCTTTTACATCTAGGGTGGAAGATAAAGCCCAGATTTTTGTTTTGCCTATCGATGGTGGTGAAGCATTGCAAATCTCGAATGCACCCATGGGTGTTGCTTCTTACTCGTGGCGCTGTGATGGAGGGGCTTTCGTCTACCTTTCAAAGGAGGAACCAGAAAAGCGTGAGGGTCAGGAACGTCATAATCGCTCTTTTGAAGCAGATGTGAATTACCTTCTGAAGGAAACACCTCGATCTTATCATCTCTGGTTTATTCCAGTTGAAGGGGGAAAAGCTATGCGACTTACATCTGGAGAATGGTCGGTCGCAGCGGGATTAACACCGGGTCGTGCAGGGGCACCTTCATGGTCCCCGGATGGTAAGACAATCGCCTTTTCTTATCAACCTAAGCCTGGACCGAGGTACATTATGGATATCAGTATACGTCTCCTTGATGTAGAAACTGGATCTATTCGTCCACTCAATGAGTTGAAGCATTTAATGAGTGGAGCAGTGTATTCACCTGATGGGAAATATATTTCCTATTCTTACCCACGTGAAGGTGATACCCGTTATGGTGGTGAAATTTTCATTGCTCCTGCAGGAGGGGGTGAAGGACGGAACCTCACTCATGATATGGATCGGAATGTTAGGACCACTAGATGGATGCCAGATAGCAGTTCGCTTCTGATAAGAGCTAACGATGGTACTACACCAGGACTCTGGATTCAGCCATTAGATGGCCCTGCACAACGGTTGGATGTAGGTAGTACTGTTCCCGGGTCTGCTATCTCTGTTTCACGTTCCGGTCAGATAGCCCTACTTGCCAGTGAGCCGGATCGTCCCACTGAGCTTTATTATATAGCTACACCCGGAAATATGCCTAAGCGCCTAACTGATTTCAATGCACACATAGCCGCATTGGATCTGGGGAAACAGGAGTCCTTTAGCTGGTGTGGTGCAGACGATTATGATATGGATGGAATACTGACTTATCCTCCCGACTATCATCCGGGTCAATCGTATCCGCTCGTTCTCTCCATCCATGGTGGACCTCGTGGAACCTCAACCATGGGCTTCTCAATGCGAGCCCAGTGGCTTGCTTCACATGACTGGATTGTATTCCAACCCAATTACCGTGGGAGCGATAATCTAGGGAATGAATACACAGCTGCCATTTGGAATGATGCTGGAGCAGGACCCGGACGTGATGTTATGTCCGGAGTGGATTTACTGATTCAACGAGGTATAGTAGATCCATCCAGGATGGCTGTCTCAGGCTGGTCCTACGGGGGATACATGACCACATGGCTACTAGGAAACTACCCCGACCGTTGGAAGGCAGGTATTGCAGGTGCATCAGTCACAGACCACATAGATCAATACGTCCTCAGCGACATACACTCATCTGTCGCTACCTACTACGGTGGCTCACCCTTCACAAACCCCAAACGCCTCCAAGCATACCGTGAACAAGCGCCAATCACATATGCAACACAAATCAAGGCACCCACCCTGATTCTCTGCGACACTGGAGACCAGCGTGTACCAATAACGGAATCATTCATCCTCTACCACATACTTCGAGACAATGGAGTAAAAACACAGTTCATAGCATATCCTGTCGCTGGTCACCACCCAGCAGATCCAGTTCATAAACGTGATCGGGAACGACGATGGGCTGCTTGGTTACAGGAGCATCTAGTTACGATTAATATTAATCCCTAGGTCTGCGAACTTACCTTAGTCCTCAAAAAAATCTAAGAGGACACACAGACTCAAAGCTTATTTTCTCAGATTCTCCACAGATTATTTTAATGTATTTTCTCATGTGTGTGTGGGATAAAATTAATTAAAATAATATGGGGTTGAGATAGTTTGAGACGGATTATGAAATTCAAATCTTAGAAAACATTACTGAAATATCATAACTTGAAAACAACATTATTTTGTGTATGATTTTTAGAGCAATAATTATATAGAATAAGGGAAATTACAACTCTGTTTCTAATAAGAGTAATTAAAAGGAGGTATTATTTTATTGCCAACCAAAAACTAATGTTTAATACGTTATCAGTTCTAGTTTCAAGGATAATATTACTAGTTTTAATGTGAGGTATAGAATAATGGAGCACGCTATTGAGGTTAAGGATTTATGGAAGAGTTTTGGTAATATCCAAGCACTACGAGGGTCTAATTTTACTGTGAATGAGGGTGAGATCTTTGGTTTAATTGGTCCGAACGGAGCTGGTAAGACCACAGCGTTGAGGATAATCAGTACTCTGCTTCAACCTACATCTGGCGTCGTCAACGTTTTCAGTATTGATGTCGTTAAGAATCCTGAAAAAGTCCGTGAAATTATCAGTTATCTTCCTGAGGAATCTGGGGCATATCAGAACCTCTCAGGTTATGAGTATCTCCAATTTATGGCGGGATTTTACAAAAATGGAGGAATAACCCCTGAACAGATGGTTGAAGAAGGAAAAAAGATATCCCAGTTGAATGAACGCTTGGACGATAGGGTAAAAACCTACAGTAAGGGCATGAATAGGAGACTGTTGCTGGCAAGGGCTTTAATGATGTACCCTAAACTCTCGATACTTGATGAACCAACCTCAGGTTTAGATGTGATTGCGGGATATCATGTCCGTCAAACGATAAAGGATTTTACTACAGAACATGGTGTAACCGTTTTGCTTTCAAGTCATAACATGCTTGAGGTTGAATTTCTTTGTCATAGGGTCGCCCTGATACATGAAGGTAATGTCATAGCACAAGGTACTCCAGATGAACTGAAGGACACGTATAGTTCAGATAATCTTGAGACGGCATTCATGGAGGCAACGAAGATTGGGTAGCTTATCAGCACTTACATTAAAGGAGATCAAAGAGCTTGTACGGGACCCAAAGATCCTCATCGGTGTCATCTTGATGCCTCTCATCATGTTCCCCATCATGGGTTCAGCAATCAACATCTCCCAGAAATCACTGATGGACGCTATATACAGTGCATCCTTTGCAGTATACGTCGAAGACACAGGTCTAGCAACTGATCAACTATTAGACTATTTGTACACAAATAATACAGTCTACACTATAGAAGCAGATTCACTTTCGAATGCGCTGATGCAATTTCAAGAAACTAATGCAACAACAATCCTCTACATTATGGATGGCTATTCTGAAAACATAACTAGCGGAAAATATGGTCACCTAAAAATCTATGCGAACCTAAAGAGTTTATCCATCGCGGAGGCCGGAACAACAGAAGCAATAAATGGGATAATCAATCAGTACAGTTACATCCTTTCTATTTCAAAAATACAACAATTAATAGTTGATGCAGGAGAAGAGAATAATCCATACAGCACACGTAACCCAATTTACTATACTTCAGGTTCAATTCTAAAGGGAAATGTCATGGAGATTCCCCCAGCATCAATCTTGAATCTGGTTATGTCTCAGAGCGTAATGCTACCTCTGATGGTTATGATTATGCTCATGGTGGCAATACAGATGGCTGCAACAAGTATAGCTTTAGAGAAGGAGCAGAAGACATTGGAAACCCTCATGACCCTCCCTGTTGGGAGAATGACTATATTAATTGGTAAGCTGGCGGGGTCCATTGTAGTTGCTATCGTAGGTGCGATTTCTTACATGATTGGTTTCAGCTATTACATGACTTCTGCGTTGAGTTTTGCACCTCAAGCTACAACTATGAGCCTTGGAGATGTAGGTATTGGTTTAGATACCCTAGGTATTATTCTCCTCGGGATAAACATATTCATCACCCTTGTATCAGGGCTGGTATTGGCCATTTCACTTGCCACATTCACAGATAGTGTACGAAGTGCTCAGAGTTTGACAGGTATTCTCATGCTCCCGGTGGCTATCCCCTCAATTATCTTAATGTTTAGCGACCTAGAGATGCTACCACCGATGATACGGTATGCACTAATGCTGATACCGTTTACCCATAATATTGTAGCATCTAAAGCAGTCTTCCTAGGTGACTACTTCATAGTTTTTAGGAGCATAGCGTACTCTTCAGTATTCACAATATTAATACTATACGCCGCAGCCAAGATTTTCTCCACTGAGAGAATAATCACATCGCAGTTCCCATTCACAGAAAAACTGAAAAAGTTATTCAAACGTTAACCCCATTTTCTTTACCATAGCAATAATAACCAATATGCATAATCTCAACGGATAACTGGAAGAAATGTAAGATGAGCTCAAAGTACAAGGGAATTATATTTGACCTCGATGGGACACTCATAAAATCAACTATTGATTTCGTGAAAATGAAGCAAAATATGATAAAGATACTTGAAGCTGAGGGCATTCCTCAAGGTATACTAACACCCCAAATAACGACAGTAACCATCCTTGAAATCTCAGAAAAGATCTGGGATAAAAACAATAAATCTGAAACCTCGAGAGTAAAGATACGAAATCAACTGGATAAGGTCATGGATCAGGGAGAGATAGAAGCCATATCACTCGTGGAAGAGATAGATGACACCACATCAGCCATTAGAAGACTACATAAGATGAATTATAGGTTAGCAATTCTCACACGGAGCCACCATGAATACGCTGTAGAGGCCCTAAAAAAGCTGAAAATAGACCAGTACTTTGAGCCTATATTGGGCCGGGGGCAGACACCTAGGCCTAAACCATACAAGGAGTCTCTTGAGCATACCGCTATGTTAATGGATATACCAATGGAGGAATTGGTTTTCATTGGAGACCATCATATCGATTATCAGACATCGATAAACGCAGGATGTAACTTCATCGGTGTAGATACCAGAAGCAAACGCAGAGACCCTTGGGAGGGTGACCCTCCAGATATACTTTTGAAAAACGTTGGAGCCCTTCCGGACCATCTAGCCAAAGAAAAATTAACTAAAACGAATTAATCTAAAAAGTAAAAGAGATAGGTTTTTAACCATTAATCCGCAGTGTATTTACAAATTTCCGAAAGGACTACAAATGTAGTGCGAAGTAGGATGTGAAATCATGTCAGATAAACAACAGGAATATTTGAAAAAGATGAAGCAAGCTATGTCCATCATGAATATGGTTGCTGATGACAACACCACCCCCAGGAATATTAGGAGAACCGCCAAGCAAGGGTCCGATATTCTCCTCGATGAGAGCTTATCTATGGCAGCTCGAGCTGCAAATGCAATTGATATTCTGGACCAGATATCTCAGGATCCAAATATGCCAATGTATACAAGAACGCGCATCTGGAATGTAATCAGTGTTCTTGAAGGAATCCGCGACTAACCCCATATTTATTTAATTTGTATTAATTTTTATTTAACTAGTGTCCAATAAGGTTTGATAAAGGCTTGTCTTCAAAAAAGTTTTCTGCTCCATGGCTTATTCGACTAAACTGGGATGAACTAACAGCATTACTGATATGTTTAAGCTTTGATATTATAGAATACCCTCTTCCAATGTTGATGGCCCCCTTCTCGGGAGATGTATTGGATCTTATAGGGGTGGCAGTCATTGTATATCTCTTCGGGATGACCGGATTCGTCGCACTTTTCGAGTTAATTCCAGGCGTAGACATTATACCCACATTCACTGTAACTTGGCTTCTCTGGTATTCCTTTAAACGGAGAAAAGCTCAGATTAAGATAGATGAGAAACTAGAGGAATGGAAATAAACCCGTAGCTATATATTTCTCTGATAAACTTGAGACGCCTCATTGACACACATGCTCATCTAAGTAATATAGCAAATAGAGAAGAAGTTATTACCAGAGCTAAAGAAGCTGGTGTTATCGCGGTTATAGCTGTGGGTGCTAACCAAGAAACATCAAAGAAAACATTAAGCTGGGCTGAAGAATACCCTAACTATGTTTATCCAGGAGTTGGAATACACCCAACTGAATTTATAAATGATAATATAGAAGAATCATTAAAATTTGTGGAAGAAAACCTACATCGATGCGTTGTACTAGGAGAGATTGGATTAGACTACTGGAGAGAAGCTAAGAACGATGAGTCCCTCAAGAAAATGCAGCAGAAAATATACACAACGCAACTGAAAATTGCTGAAGCTCATGGCTTACCGGCTTCAGTACATGGAAGGGGAGCATGGGAGGACTCTCTTCAGATCGCTCAGAAGTATGGACCAGAAAGTATAGTATTCCATTGGTACAGTGGTCCCATAAATATAATGAAGAAAGTTCTTGACCGTGGTTATTATGTCTCAGCAACCCCAGCGGTGGAATATAGCAGAGATCATAAAGTTGCTCTGAAGGAAGCCCCAATCGAGAGAATATTACTGGAGACTGATTGCCCTGTCTATATGCGTAATAGGCGTAAAACTACTGAGCCAGCAGATGTGGAGATCACATTAAAAGCTCTAGCTAAGTTAAAAGATATGGATATTGATGATATTGCATCAGTTACCACTAGGAACGCTAAACGGTTCTTCAAAATATAAAAATGGGATTAAACGTTTAGTAGTGTCTTGGCACCTTCAAAGTATTCCAGGACTTTTTGACCTTTCTCTGTGAGATCATACCTCTTTATAGATCGTTTAGCTCCCGGCATCTCTTGGATACTAAGCATTTCCTGTACAACAAGGCCCTCAAATACTCTCTGAGTCAGGTTCCATGACATATTCGCTGCGTACATAATCTTCGTGGGCTTATGCTCGCCACCGCGAATTATGGACAGTACCTTAATCATGATGTCGAGTTTCGACCTTCTTTTTGTTTCATTACTCATTATTATTCCCTACTGCGAAGTCGCTGATCTGACGTTGGTCTCTGTCAGGTATTGTGCATTGTTTGTAGTAATTCCAACACCGATTGTTGTTCCGATGTCATCCACCTGAACATTACTTGATACCTTGATGTAAACTAATAATTCTCCCCCACTCATCAAAGGGATATCAGTGGTTGTCCTAGTATAGTTTAGCCCATCTATTTCAACTAAATCCCCGATTAAAATATCATAGCTAGTGATGTTCATGTCATCGTTGAAGATAGTTTCTGAGGGGACTCTGTAATAGTATACTGTTGATGGGTCCGCTTCAATGCTCCTGATAAGGAACTGATCAATTAGGATGTCCCTTCCACCCAGATTCTGAACCTTGAAAGCAGCTACAGCACCAGTATAGTTTACCCAAACATATGCCTTAGTGATTCTAACTTCTTCGTGGCTCGTACGGGTCATGGTAACATTCGTAGCATAATATGATACTACGGACGCTAACAAGACGCCTACAACTAGAATTATGAGTGTTGTTACGACCTGGCTGAGGCCTTTATTCTGTTTTCTTAGTCTAGTATTCAATTCTTGACTCCTCAACCCTTTTTTCTAACACTAACCCAGCTTCTATTATTAAAAGGGATTTTGAAGTAGCAACTAATATTGAGGATATTAATTGATAATCAAGGCGACTGGTATAAACTACGTATATATAGTATATTTACAGTTCATCAATATGTTTCTGCAATATATATTATACAAATGAGTTCTCATCAACTATAGGTGAAATATTTTGATGGTAGACATCATAACCTAGATGGTAATCATTATTTACCTGATCTTGCATTGATGTGCAGCGTATGCTGGGGTAGCCAAGCGGTTACGGCGCCAGTCTTGAAAACTGGTACTCCCACGAGTGCATGGGTTCGAATCCCATTCCCAGCGCCACAATAAAATATTTTAGGTAAGTTTTTTGCTCTACTATACCAACCTATCAGGTATGACGTTTGATATTAATACAATTCGAGATGATTTTCCAGTCCTTTCAGATTGGACTTATCTTGACAATGCTTTTGTGGGTTTGATGCCATACCAGGTCCTAAAGGGTTACAATAATTGGACTGATGAATGGTTCAAGTATAGACTAGAGCCAGGTGAGACTATCCTTGGTAAGTGGATTAGAAAAACTCGTATTGTACGTGAGAAGGTTGCATCATTGATTGGCGCACGTTCTCATGAAGTAGCGTTCACAATGTGCACTGGTTCAGGTCAGAATATTGTTTTGAATAGTTTTGATTGGGTTCGTGGGGACAATGTAGTATTCCCGGAGTGGGAACATAATCCACCTGTTACCTATAATACTGAGAGACAAAATGTTGAAGCTAGAGTTCTATATCAGAAAGATGGTAGGTTTGAGTTATCCGACCTTGAAGACAAAGTGGATGACAGTACTAAACTTGTCTCCGTGACTGAGGTTAGCTATGTTAATGGTTTCAGAATGGATTTGAAGAAAATCGCAGATATAGCTCACGAACACGGAGCTAAGGTTCTAGTAGATGCCACTCAGACTATTGGGGCTTTAAATGTGAATTACCGTGATCTGGGAGTTGACTTTGTCTCCTTTGCTCCGTACAAGTATATGATGGGTCCACCAGGACTGGCTTTTCTATATGTATCCCATGAAAACTTAGAATCAGTACATCCCGACCGGGTTGGTTGGAAGAATACTATATGGAACCAGAATAGAAAAAATAGTGATGCAAGTAAATTGGAATATGGTACAATACACTTTCAGGGGGTTTATGCCATGGAGAAATCTCTTGACTACATTCAAAGCGTTGGAATAGATGTTATCAACAATCGAATCAATAAACTCTCAGGATATTTATACGACGAGTTATCAGATTTAGGTGTCGAAATCTTCACACCTGAGAGAGGTACATCACCTGTTGTCAGCTATATGGAAGATAAAGCATTTGAAATTGCAAAAGATTTGATGTTCCAGAAGATTAAGGTTACAGGCCGTAGGGAACACAGGAACCATATCAGGGCGTCAGTCCACTTCTACAACACTGAGGATGATATTGATAGACTGATCTCGACCATCAATTAACTTTATTATTTTGTTTTTTCAGGATTATAGGTTAACACAAGGATATCTATCCAATCAATTTTTCTACACTGTATCGCATTTTTTCCAGTATGCCACGAATTTAGTGTTGGATACTAAAAAATGGGACCACGATAGAGAAAATATATACTTATGGAAAGAAATTTGGTGGTTGAATATAATTATTTGAGATATTTATTCAACCAGTCCAGAGTACGCCTTTGTTTATCAATGGTTGCGTTTATATTCCACCCTCCACCGTGGCTTGACTTACGGTAGAGGACCATCTCGGTATCTACTCCTAAACGTTTCAGTCCGCGGAACATCTCCTCTGCTTGCGTAACTGGGCAGGTGAAGTCCACTTCACCGTGGAGGAAAAGTGTTGGTGTTTTGACATTCTCCAAGTGCAAAGCTGAGCTTCTTTCTAGGGCTAACTGCCTGTTTTTTCCTCCCATAAAAGGCCACCAAAGTGTATTTCGATGGTTATGAATTTCATGCTGTTTCCATACATGCTGAATATATTACTGATGCTAGCACTACTGACAGCTGTCTTGAATCGATCGGTCTGAGTTATTACCCAGTTAGTCATGAAGCCACCATAACTTCCACCTAGTACTCCAAGTCTGTCAGGGTCAACATAGTCGAAGTGCTCTACGGCGTAATTTACACCAGCCATGAGATCTTTATAATCTCCACCACCCCAATCTGCTATACACCCATCACTGAATTTCTGACCATACCCTGTTGATCCCCGGCAGTCCACCATCAATACCACAAAACCTGCAGATGCGAGTTGTTGCTGGCGGTCACTAAAGCTCCAGCCATACATTCCGTTAGGTCCTCCATGTATATTGAGTAGAGTTGGATACTTCTTCATTGGATCATATCCTATGGGTTTGAGGACCCATCCATAAATAGTAACACCGTCGAAGCTAGGGAAGCTAAAATGTTCGTAAGGGTTTATTGAGACATAGGCTGTTTTCTCCTTGGTGGTGTGGGTGAAAAAGAGATTATTTTATCTATCCTTGGGTAACGGTGACTTTTTGAAGATTTGTGTTGTGTAAAATCCAATAACACATAATCCACTAACTACAATGAGCGAATATGCAATATTTTCATATGGGTTCTCCAACCCAATTATGTCACCTGTTGGTGCAGGATGTGCAAATTCTCCCACATCTCTATAGACGGGTTCACTATACCTTAACAAAAATACACCGACTATCAGTCCACACAACAAAATTGGAATAATCCATCCACCAAGTGTACCCTTGTTATTTCTCATCATGATTCCATAATAATATTATCTGCATAAAACATTAACGAATACAAAAAAGTGTGTGAGTTGAGTTTTGTGTGGTTAAACCAAGTTTATTAAACCATAATAGCTTTTATTGGATACTAAAACTATTATTCGGTGTTTGATGAGTCAATATCAAAGAATACGTTTACTGGCAGTAGTTATTGCAGGTCTCCTCGCATTAATATCGATGGGAAACACAGACATCATGCACCCAAACCCCGTAATAAACTGGGAAAAAGTGGAAATTGTAAACAATGGATATATCCGAATCACTGACGAACCATCAGGTTGGGTCATTAAGCTTTGGATGAAAAACTCACATCCATATCCAAACATCGCAATAATATCGTCTCTAATAATAAACAGTGAACCTATCCCAGAGTCAAATTATGGTGCAACGGGAATTACACTGGGTGAAATATACACATCAATTCCGGATACCGAAACAGGTGTAATTATTGAAGGTGGAAAAACTGAGATAATATCCATCTATGTTTCTGATGCAAACATAACAGTTGGATCACACGTATCAATGAATATACTAATACACAGCAAAAATGGCAACGACTATTACAAAAACTTCAATCTCTACAAGTCGCCATCCTAGTTTAGGTGTGAATAAATTTGCACACGTGTATCTACATACCTGTTCAAAAAAGGAACAAACAATAATCGTATTTTAAAGTTCAAGGAATTATTGAGTTTCAAATACTCCGGTTGAGACATCATATATTCCGCATACTTCATAAATGTACTCTGAACCATCTTGAACCATCTTTGCTAAACCAACTTTGAACTTGTTTCTGTCACCCCCTTCGTTAAGAGCATAGTTACC
>RCNB010001207.1_pt1 | contig 16324 bp, 14 predicted proteins | sample 2041321 | NCBI WGS metagenome assembly RCNB01 (sample SAMN09708232, study PRJNA481090) | Marine sediment metagenome, whole genome shotgun sequencing project. | reverse complement strand
AATACTATTGAGAAATTTGGTATTGCTGCCTCAAATGCTAATGATGTTAAATCTACACCTCCAATACGTTCTCCGTTAGAATTTAATAAAACTTCCTTATTAACAACATCACCATAAGTGAATAAGCTATCCTTTAAATTTACTATTATAATCACTAAAGCAGTCATGGTACAAATAACAACTGTATCAATAAAAGGACCAATAGATGCTACAATACCTTCACTTGCAGGGAATCGTGTTTTTACAGCAGCATGGGCAATAGATGCTGAACCAACTCCTGCTTCGTTTGAAAATGCTGCTCGTTGAAACCCAACAATCATAACTCCAATTAGACCTCCTAAAGCAGATTTTGCATTAAAAGCACCATCCCAAATTTCTGAAATAGCAGAAGGAATTAATGACACGTTTAAAAATATAATAATGAGTGAAGCTCCTACAAAAATGATAGCCATAAAAGGAACTACTTTTTCTGTTACTTTACCAATCCTTTTTATACCGCCAATAATTACCATCCCAACTAAAATAGCCAAAACTACTCCAAACCAAAATCCTGCAGAACCCGAAGTTGTATTTGCTAAAATTTTAAATTGTGCTGCAGCTTGATTTGCCTGAAACATGTTACCGCCTCCAAATGAACCACCAACAACCATAATAGCAAAAAATACAGCTAAAACTTTACCTAGACCACCAAGTCCTTTCTCTTTAAGTCCTTTTGTTAAATAATACATTGGACCTCCATAAATTTTTCCATCATCACCTACTTCACGATACTTAACACCTAAAGTTGCTTCAACTAATTTTGACGACATACCTAACAATCCAGCCAGAATCATCCAAATAGTTGCTCCAGGACCTCCAACTGCAATTGCAACAGCTACACCAGCAATGTTACCTAAACCAACTGTTGCTGATAATGCAGCTGTTAAAGCCTGAAAATGTGTAACTTCACCAATAACACCCTCTTTTTGTATAGTTTCAAAAGAATCACCATCATCATTTGGTGTTGGATCACCAGCAATTGTTTCAGCAACGTGATGGTCAATTTCATCGTATTTTCCACGAGTTGCTCTTATGGCAACTCCTATTAATCTAAAGTTTGCAAACCTATTATAAAGAGTAAAATATAGAGCTCCTAATAATAAAATAATTATAACAATTGGAACATCCTTACCTACAATATTTATTGGGTAAAAAACAACAGAAGTAACTGTGTCTGAAACTGGTTTAAACCAAGTTTCTATTTTTTCGTCAAATCCCATTTCTTGGGTTTCTTGAGCAAATGTTATAATGGGTAATATTAAGGTAAAAATAGAAAGAAGATATTTCTTCATAATTGCAAATTATTAGTTAGTTGTTTAGTTTATGATTTTAACTTAAAGCTAGCAAGATGAAAAAAAAAAATGAGTTTTTAAAACATCCGCTGTTAAAAAGATTTGGACAAATCTATGTTATATACCGAATTTAGCCTTGTGATTTGCTCGGGTCTTCCTAGAACAATGACCTTAGAATTTGGAACAAGTTTCAAATCGGCTTCAGGATTTACTATGTATTCTCCATCAACAGTTTTATATCCTATAACATTGCAACCCGTATTTTTTCGAAGATCTAAATCTTTAATTGTTTTTATTTCTGAAGTATCATAAAGCTTCTCCACTGGAATTTCTTCTATATTAATATTTGCTTTCCCAACTATAGAAAGGTTGTCAATAAATTCGATTAAATCTGGGACAACAACTAAAGATGCCATGTGATCTCCTCCAATCCGGTCTGGAAGTATTACGTTATTAGCTCCTGCCAATTTTAATTTCTTATATGAAGTTTCTTGGGATGCACGACTTATTATATTCATGTTCTTATTAATCTGTCTTGCAGATAATACCACAAACAAATTGTCTGCATCGCTGGGTAATGCAGAAATCAAGCAATGTGCACGATCCACACCTGCACGTAACAAAATTTCATCTTCATTGGCATTTCCTTCGACAAATGGTACAATTTCACTTTTATGCTTATCAATTAATTCTTTGTTTTTCTCGATGACCACAAAAGACTTTTTGTACGCCAATAATTTTGTAGCAGCCTGTTTTCCGTTTCTTCCATAACCACAAATGACGATGTGATCTTTAAGATTGTCTATCTTTTTTTGCATCTTTTTTTGTTTTAATTCTTCAACATCATTTTTGCTTAATATATATTCAGTAATTACTTTAATGGCATAACCAACAATTACTACACTTGTCAAAATTAAAAATACTGTAAAAATTTTAGACTCATCATCAAGGGGCTGCACTTCACCAAACCCAACAGTAGTAATAGTTATTACTGTCATATAAATAGAGTCAATCCATGAAAGATTAGACATAGTTTTAAATCCAATGACACCAGTTAAGAGTAAAATAATAAGCAACATAATTGCTGCATTAATTTTAGATCTAAACAGTTTTATAAGAGTTTCATTCATAAATTACAGATCAAATACAGAGGAACGTTTAGTATATAACATGTCTTTAATATGCATCCAAAACGCAATAAATAGGTATAGCGCAAACCCAAATCCCACCGTTACAAATGTTAGGTACATAAACGACGTTCTTACAACTTTTGCTCTTATCCCCAAGCGGTCAGCAATTCTCTGACAAACATAATAGCCATGTTTTTGAAAATAGAGTAATGTTTTGTAAAAAATGTTCATGCTGCAAGTTAACTAAATCTATATAATTAAAGCATTACCGATTGCACATTGTAAGCATTTATTTTTATCGCAATATTCATTCTTCAATTGAAGCAATGCTTGTGATTGCAATGCTGAAGTTGACACCTTTTTTAAGGAATTGTATTTCTCTATAATCGTGTTCTTCTCAGATTTTAATTCCTGCATCAACATCACAAGATTGTCATTAATGTCTTTACCTTGATGTTTCGCATAACTGAACTTAAGTGGAATTATAGTATTGATAAGTAATAAATCTATAAAAGCTTTTGATGTATTCTTTATTGATTTTCTTGATTCTTTATTAAACGTATAGTGCGTTTCCCAAAATTGAGATGTGGATACTAAAAATAATTGATACAACTCTTCAATTGTGTTGGCATTAATAATCTGCGAAAACAAATTGCTTTGTGTATGGTACAGATTTGCTAATTGTGATAAACGTATTGTTGGGAAATTTGGTGGTCGTAATCTAAAAAATTGCAAGGGTAATACTCCTTGATGAGATAACTTGAACTTATTGGATAAAAAATGATACTCTTTCTTCAATTCTAAAAAATAGGGTTCTTGAACATCACTGTCAAGCAAAGCAAATTGTCCATAAAACAAAGCCTCTAAGCTTAAGAGATTGGACTGCGTTTTTCTAATCACAGAAAAATCCAACGAATTTGCTAAACTCAAAAATGCATCACCATTTACTTTAAGCCCAAAATTCTTGGCCAATAATTTAAACAATACAGCTTCCCAGTTCTTGGCAGACTGCTTAAGTAAAGATTCAATCTCAATAGATTTGCGCTCTAGACGTTCAAAATATAGGCGCTCTAGCCAACTATGCAATACAAAATTATCAACCGCTGCAAAGTCGTTCTCACAGTTAATCCATTTTCGGTTTTTTGAAAATAGCTTTTGGTAATTCTGTAAGGTGTCTTGAGCCACAATAGACTTTAACTCTAGGGTTGGTATTACGGTGTTATCTTTTCTAAATATCTCTGAATCATGCTCCCAAACCACATGCAATATTACATTATCATAGGCTTTGTCAATTTCGTGGTTGTGTACAAACCAATCTGATGATTTAATATGAATTTCAACATTACCAGCCCAAAGCTGGTTTTCTATTTTTAATTGTCCATTGAAAAAATCAGGGCCGGAATTTAAATTATGCTGTCCAACAGATACAATAGATATCAATTCCCCATTAAAGGTTTTTAATTTGAGACTGTCAAACTTTTTATGTTTCCAGATATAATGTAGAAAATCTTCTTGCATAGTTGATGAATTTACTAATTATTATGAATAAACTTGTAATATATTCTATAAACAAGGGACTATAACTTTATGCAAAACCTATTTAAATCTATTTTTATTTCCATATTCCCCATGTTTACTTTGTTTGGAGCCATGCACAGTATTTTATATTTATATCGCTTTGGTTTTTCTTATAGTTATAGCGGAATACTAATTGAAACCCTAGCCATAATTGTTTTTTTTGCAGGGTTATTTATCAAGTCGCAGGCAAGAACCCAAAGAAATTTAAACATTAACACCATTGTAATAAGCATTGGCTTTTTAATTGCTGTGGTTGGTGGTTATCTTGAAAAAAATACAGCTTTAAGTTTATTGTTAAGTATGCTCCTACTTTTAGCATGGATTGCATATTTAACTTGGTATTCAACTTTTAAGAATCGGGATGCTTCTACATTAAAACTTGAAAATATTTTACCAAATTTTGAGCTTGAAGATTTAAACAAAAATAAAATTCCATCGAAATCCTATTTAGGAAACCCAACAATTTACTTGTTTTATCGAGGCAATTGGTGCCCATTATGCATGGCGCAAATAAAAGAAATCGCAGCAAAATATAAAGCCCTAGAAGAGCGTGGAGCAAACATGGTCTTTGTAAGCCCACAACCTCATAAATTTTCTAAAGACCTAGCAAAGAAATACGATTTAGGATTTCACTTTTTAACCGATGCTGACAATCGTGTCGCAAAACAACTCGGTATTTTTTCTGAAAATGGAATTCCAACTGGGTTTCAAATTTTAGGTTATGACAGTGATACCGTTTTGCCTACGGTTATCATTACTGATGCTAAAGGAAAAATTGTGTTTGCAGATTTTACAGATAACTATAGAGTACGTCCAGAGCCAGAAACTTTTATCAAGGTTTTAGATGGTATATAGTTATAAAAAAGAATTTTGAAACTAACTATCTTTGAGGTAGAGCATCAAGGAATTCTTTTCTATTAAGAACTAAATTGCCTTTTTATTGGATTGCCTTTCACTATAAAATTTCAATAAATTATGTTGCCCAATAGATAAGACAGATATCAATTCCCTTTTAAAACTTTTTAAATTGAGATTGTCAGATTTTTATGTTTCCAGATATGGTGAAGGAAGTCTTCTTTCATCACACTAAAATAAACATTTTGAGCATTGCAAGACATACGTAATGTTGCACATTGATTTTGTCTTAAAAAACGGCTAACTTCATTATCGAACGATATAACTCCTTAAAACGATATATATCTTGACATTAAGAGTAATTATCTATAGAATTAAATTTACTATTTATGGTTAAAAGACCTATAATCAGTTTCGTTATTCTGACTTATCTCATTTCATGGTCTGTATGGTGTGTAGGATATTACCTGGGTGATCATAAGATTGGTGTTCCATTTTTAATCATTGGTTCCTTTGGCCCTGCAATAGCAGCTCTGACTATTGAACGACTCAGTCAATCGTCAGAATTAAAAATAAAAATATTCAATCTTTCAAGTTCATTACCTAACTACCTACTATCTGTATTAATTTTTCCAGTACTATTCCTACTATTAATATTGTTCTTGGTGTTGTATATGGGCTATCCACAGCCTGATTTTAGTCAAATTTCCATAATTAATTTGGTGTTTTTGATTCCAGTTAACATACTTTTTGGTGGTGCCCTTGGAGAAGAAATCGGATGGAGGGGTTTCTTATTAGTAAAGTTGAATGAACAATATTCAAATATGATCTCCAGCATATTTGTTGGTATCATTTGGGCATTATGGCACTTTCCACTTTTTCTTACCGATACCTATCAAAATCCTATGATGCAGTATCTTGTCATTGTAATACTTATATCCTTCGTTTTCACCTTCCTCCTGAATCGCACTATCAATAGCATTTGGCCAGTAGTACTGCTTCATGCTTCATTCAATATTTCCAATATGTTAATGGGAGTGCTTTTTCCTGAATCAGATGGGATTCTTGAAGATGATTGGAATTATTTTATACTGTTTTTAATAGTAATAATTTTATTTGGTTATGCTCTGAAAAGGATTAAAATTCCTAACAAACACTAAAAACGAATATGCGTATAGAGCTGTTTTTTGGGTATTTGCTAAATTTTAAACTCAATCAGGTTGTTGACTGGAACGAATGCTCATTTTAGCTGTGTCGATAAAGAAACCATTAATTCCAACATAAAAACCCTAAACATAAACTCAGTATTAAGTATTAAATAGCTTTTCTGTCTGCTTGATTCTCTTGGTAAGACTTCAACAAATTATAAAGCTCTACAGGGTTAAAAGGTTTACCCATAAAACCGTTCATTTTATAACGTTCTGTCTTTTCTTTAATATCAGTTTGCGCAAAGGCAGTTAGAGCGATTATAGGAATTGATGCTTTGTTTTTGTCGGGTAGATTCCTAACTATTTTAGTGGTTTCATAACCATTTAATTCTGGCATTTGTAAATCCATTAAAATTAAGTCAAAGTCAAAATTCTTATATATCTTAAGCAATTCGTTCCCATTTTCGGCAATTTTAAAATTAACTTTCCATTTTGTAAAGAATCGTTTTAAAATAAGGGCATTCATTTTATTATCCTCAGCAACCAAAACGTTCAGTTTTAAAGGCTCGTAATCAGGTTGCATTTTAATCATGTCTGGTTCATAAGAATTAAGCCTATTGCTAATTCTATATTCAATTGCAAATGAGAATGTTGCTCCTTTTCCTAATTCGCTTTCAACCTCTAAATCGCTACCTTGTAAGTTTAGTAATTTTTTACTTATTGATAAACCTAGTCCTGTACCTCCGTATTTAATTGAAGTTTCAGAATTTGCTTGCATAAAGCTTTCAAATATTGATTCATGCCTTTCTTTTGAAATACCAATTCCTGTATCAATTACTTTAAATTCAAGCTTGACCTTATTATTATTAACTCCAAGATTTTTTACGCTGAGTATAATACTTCCATTTTTAGTAAACTTTAAGGAATTACCTAACAGGTTTTTAATGATTTGAGTTAATTTTAATTTATCCCCTTTAATATTATCTGGGACATCATTGCCTTTTATTATTTCAAAAATCAACTTTTTGTTAGCTGCCCTTAATTTAAAATGTGATTTAATATTCTCTAATAAATAACTTAAACTAAACTCCTTCTGAGTAATTTTGAGCTTACCAGATTTAATTTTATTAAAGTCTAACAAATCATTAATCAAGCCTAGCAAATGTTCTCCAGAATACTTTAAAGCTTTTAGATTTTCCACTTGTTCTGGCAAATAATCTTCCATTAACAAAATGTTTGTCAATCCGGTAACGGCATTTAATGGTGTTCTAATTTCATGAGACATTGTAGATAAAAATTCATCTTTGGCTTCACTTGCCTTTTGTAACTCAATTTCAGTTTCCTTCAAGGTTGTTACTTCAATTATAGTTCCAATAAAACCAATAGGAGCATCTTCAGTGTTTTTAACTAGTTTAAATGTTACTTCAAACCACATTACCTCATCTTTTCTTTTATTTTTAAAAATAAATTTAAGTTTCTCCTTTTTTTGAGAAAATAACTGATCTAAGACTTTATAACCATGGATATTATCTCTGGATAGAAAATCTTTGTAATTTTTACCTATCGATTCTTCACTAGAAAATCCAGAATATAATGTCCAAGCATCGTTTAAAAATGTGAAGTTTCCTTCTAAGTCGGTTTCAAATATAACACCTCCAACATTACTCACAATGTTTTCTAATTGTGTTTTGGTGAAATCACGCTCATGGACTAATATTTGATTAGCCACAAACAGCTCCTTAGAGCTCTCTTCCAGAATATGCTCAATGTGTGAAACATCCTTATCAAAACTTTTATAAGCATCGTTTATCTTGCTTAAAAATTCAGCAAACTTAGGATTATCAATAAGGTCTAGGTCTGATTTTTTAAGCTGACGCCTTAGGAGTCTGTGATATTCTTTGTTTAACATTCTGAAAGTGTCGTTATAGTCATAGTTTGATTATGTAATTCACAAGGTGAAAATTCACCAAAGGGTGCAATCTCTCCATAAGAATAAAAACCCGTTATACACGGCTTGTCACCAATAACCTCTCTCACTACCTCAACTTCTTCTTCTACCATTTGTTTTAAAACTAAACGTCTGCCTACACAGCTAATGAGTATTGCCAATTCTGAAGTTTCATGTATTTTTTTGTTTGCTGATATAGCTGAATCTTCTGCTCCATTAATTAAACGATCTATATTGGCTTTCATTAAACGCACATAAGATCCTTCTTCTATATTACCTGCAAAGGTTAAACTTTGGTCTTCTTCATTAACGGCCAAAATCGTTCTAACCACAGGAATAGAGTTTTCTTTGTCACGCATACTTAGTGGGAACATTAAACCCGAACTTGGCAAGTTTTTTGCCTCTTCTCCCAAAAAGGATTTATAAATTTCTAAAGCCGGCATACCATCTAATTCATAGAGTACATTTTTATTAGATTGCGTAACTAACCGTTCTATACCAAAACTGTCCCAGCCACCTTTGGAGCTATAACCAACTTTGAGGTCGTCTCCATAAAAACCTAAGCCAATTATGGTTTTATCAACCATGGTGTTATCATTAATAACAAAAGTCTCATTAAAGTTAGATCCATCGGCTGCCAAACCACCAGTAATACTAATGTTTGGTAATTTCGATTTTAATCCTGAAACCAAATCGGCGCCATTAACATTTAAGCCATCACTCAAAATCAGGACGTGCTTTAAGTCATCATTATATAATTCAGTTGCCAATATTTGACCTGCATCAAAACTTGCATCCATGTTTTTAATCATTACTGATGCTTTTTGATACGTGACTTTTTCTAGTTGTATAGCAGTAAGAGATACCGAATAATCTTTTACGGTAACATCAGATATTTCTCCAGCTGTAGAGCAACCCAAGAATGTAGCTTTTGGGTACTGTTTATGCAAACTGTCTAGCAGTTCTTGTTTATCATTAAATTCAGGGGATACAAAAAGTAAAAATATATTAGCATCAATGTTTATTGATTTTAACTCATTTTTCCAACTTTTTTGGGATAGGGAAATCTGTTGTACATTCATAGTAGGTCGTTTTGATATTTAAAGGGATTTAGTATTTCATCGCTAAAATATGCGTTTCATCGATGATATGCAAGTTTTTGACAAAAAAAATAAATATGTGATTTCGTCAGTGCTCACCTATAAAACAACTTCTTACTCTAAAATAGACGTAAGATTATTTCTTGACATTCACTTTAAAAACAGCTAACTTCGTTATCATACGATAAAGTCAATTAAAACTAAATTTATCTTAGGCAATAACAAAACCTTAAAATTTGAACATAAAAAATCCCGAGTTATTACTCAGGATTGTTTATATAGAGTTAATCCCAATAGTATCTTTTATAAATTACAACGCACTAATAATATCATATTTGGTAATAATTTGATAATTACCATTTTTTAAATCCACTAATACAGCATTATTATCTTTATTAAATAATTTAGAGACTTCCTCAATAGGTGCATTTTTACTCACTATCGGGAAGGGTTTATGCATCACTTCTTTAATTGGCAAGTCTGATATGTCCTTGTTTTCAATATACTTTCTCAACAAATCGGCTTCATCAACAGCACCTACAAACCCCGTAGAATCTTCAACCGGGATTTGGGAGATTTTATATTTTTTCATGCGCTCAATGGCATGAGACACTAATTCTTCTGTCCTCACAGTAACCAACGGTTTGTCAGAATGACTACTAATCAAATCGGCCGCTATGGTCAACTCGTCTTCTATAAAGCCACGGTCACGCATCCACTCATCATTATACATTTTCCCTACATAACGGCTTCCATGATCGTGAAATAACACAACGACAACATCATCCTTTGTAAAATGTTCTTTTAACTGCAATACACCCTTAATAGCTGATCCTGCAGAATTTCCTAAAAACATACCTTCTTCCTTAGATAATTTTTGGGTATAAATAGCAGCATCTTTATCAGTTACTTTAGTAAAGCCGTCTATAACACCAAAGTCTACGTTTTTGGGAAGAATGTCTTCGCCAATACCTTCAGTGATATATGGGTAGATTTCGTTTTCGTCAAAAATTCCAGTTTCATGGTATTTTTTAAATACCGATCCGTAGGTATCTATACCCCAAACTTTAATATTTGGATTTTGCTCTTTTAGGTAGTTGCCAACACCCGAAATTGTACCACCAGTACCTACGCCAACTACAAAATGAGTAACTTTACCATCGGTCTGTTTCCAAATTTCTGGCCCTGTACTTTCGTAATGCGCCTTGGCATTACTCGGGTTATCATACTGATTGACATACCAAGAATTTGGTGTTTCTTCGGCAAGTCGTTTTGATGTAGAATAATATGATCTAGGATCTTCTGGCTCTACATTAGTAGGACAAACCACTACTTTACTACCTACAGCACGCAAAATATCCATTTTCTCCTTGCTCTGCTTATCACTTATCACACAGACCGTTTTATAGCCTTTAATAATGGCAACAAGCGCCAATCCCATTCCTGTATTTCCAGAGGTGCCTTCAATAATGGTTCCACCAGGTTTTAGACGTCCATCGGCTTCGGCATCTTCAATCATCTTTAAGGCCATTCTGTCTTTTACAGAATTTCCTGGGTTAAAGGTTTCGTATTTTGCCAAGACCAAGCATGGTAAATCTTCAACCAATTTATTTAATTTCACCAAAGGTGTATTCCCTATTGTCCCTAATATGTTTTCAGCGTATTCCATGTCATTCTCGACAATCCCGATAATTATCGGGAGAGTATATTTTTAATATTAATATAAAATTTTAGAGTTCAGTAGATACTTATATTATAATCTAAAATATGATAAATATGTCTGGTTGAGCGCAGTCGAAACCTATTTATAAAAAACTATAATTTATAGCAACTCTAACCTGGATATTTATCTTCTGACCTCTAAAATATTTTGTGTAAAAATAGATAAATTAATGAGATGCTGAAACAAGTTCAGCATGACTAGCATAACTTATTCAAATCGCATCGCCTTAACTGGCGATATTTTTGTGATTACATAAGAGGGCACTAAGAGCATTATTAAGCATAACAGAAATGTGCCTATATTAAGTGCTACAATATAGCTTGCATTAATATAAACTGGTACCTCAGTGACATAATACACACTTGGGTCTAAAGGAAACAGCTTAAAATATTTCTGCGCCAATAATAACCCTAGACCAATAAGATTGCCCCAGAACAAACCTAAAACTATAAGATATGAGGCGTTGTATAAAAACAGTTTACGGATGCTCCAATTATTACTGCCTAACGCTTTGAGTATGCCTATCATTTGTGCCCGCTCCAGTATCAAAACTAACAAAGCGGTAATCATATTTATACCAGCAACTATAATCATAATCCCGATAATCCCATAAATATTTTTATCAAAAATACCTATCCATTCAAAAATAGTGGCATACTTTTCTACCACAGTTTCTGTGTTGAATACTGATGGTGTATTTTGATAAATGGTTGCGGCTTTTATATTTAATTCATCATAATCATTAATAAACACCTCGAAATTACCAATTTGGTCGTCATCCCACTTATTAAAAAATTGCACATGCCTTATATCTCCCAGCATATAGGTTTCATCCAATTCTTGAAATCCAGAATTGAAAATACCAACAATATTGAATTTTCTAATAAACGGTGGCTTACGCGTATCTTCTTTTAAAAAATACATCTGGAAACTATCACCCACATTAATGGCAAGACGGTTGGCTAAATACTGAGAAACGATAATATCATTACTCATCTCATCTCCAAACTGGGGAAGATTACCATCAACTAAAAACTCTTTAAAATATGACCAGTCATAATCAAATCCCACACCCTTTAAAACGGCACCTTCAAAATCAGTCTCTGTGCGTATGACACCAAACTTAGTGGCAACCGCTTGAATGTGTTTTATACCCCCTACACTTTTAAATTCTGGATAAAATTCCTGTTGTTTAGAAATAGGGATTTGAGATTCGTCAGACGCATTAGTATTAAAGGTAGAAATTGTGATATGCCCATTAAATGCCACGGCTTTATCCCTAATTTTTTGCTGCAACCCAATACCCGTTGCAATAGCAACCATCATGACAATAATACCAATAGCAATAGCTGCAATACCAATTTTTATTATTGGTGCCGAAATACTACTTTTATACGACTTACTACCAATAATACGTTTTGCTATAAAATATTCAAATTTCAAGTTGTGCCAATGATTTTAAATGTTCTCAAAAATACAGTTTTATTATGTCTTTTAATACTACTTTCTTGTGGTTCTAATTCTAAAAATGAGGTTGTAAAAAAGCATGAAATTCCTCAACCAATCCAGAATGATAAGAGCATTATTGTTGGTTCAAATCAAACAGATAAATATTTGCCTCTATTAAACGGAAAGCGTGTAGGTCTTGTTGCCAATCAAACGAGTGTGATATTTAAAATTGACGACAAACAGATTGCCTCTACTTTAAAAACTAAGCCTGAAAATGATATATATACGCATCTTGCAGATTCATTAGTGTCTTTGAATGTAGATATTAAGAAAGTATTTTCTATAGAACATGGATTTCGAGGAACTGCTGATGCGGGAGAATTGGTAAAAAATGGTATCGACAAAAAAACTGGTTTGCCCATCGTATCTCTATATCGAAAAAACAAAAAACCTTATGCCGAGGAACTTCAAGATTTAGATATTGTTATTTTTGATATTCAAGATGTTGGTGTACGTTTTTACACCTATACATCTACGTTGCATTATATGATGGAAGCTTGTGCAGAACGAGGTATTCCTATTTTAATTTTGGACAGACCTAATCCTAATGGACATTATATTGATGGACCAACTCTAGAAATTAAACATAAAAGTTATTTAGGAATGCATCCTATACCATTGGTACATGGAATGACCGTTGGAGAATACGCGCAGATGTTGAATGGTGAAAAATGGTTAGCTAATGAATTACAATGTGAGATTATTATCATTCCGGTTAAGAACTACACCCATGACACATTTTATAGTTTACCGATACGACCATCTCCAAATCTTCCTAACGATTTTTCCATAAAACTATACCCTAGCTTAGGTCTTTTTGAAGGCACAAATATAAACGCTGGAAGAGGTACCGAATTTCAATTTCAAAGATATGGAGCTCCCTTTTTAAAAAAGGATACTATGACTTTTACTTACACACCTATTGCAAATTTTGGAGCAAAATATCCAAAGCATAAAGATGTGTTATGCTATGGAGAAGATTTAAGAAATAAAGATATTAATGATGGTATGACTTTAAAATGGATTATAAAAGTCTATCAAAATTCAACCGATAAATCATTATTTTTTAATACAGATAATTTCACAAGACATGCTGGAACTTCAAAATTACAAGAACAGATAGAATCCGGATTAACGGAAGCTGAAATAAAAGTAACCTGGCAGGAAGGCTTGATTGCCTTTAAAGCGATACGGGCAAAATATGTGATTTATGATTAGTCGTCGTTTCGAGCCGCGGTACGCTTACCGTCTTTTATCTTGGCGTCAAGGTTTTTATCCCTTAAAACTTTGATTACAAAAACAATTTTCATTGGCATTTGTTCAACAACAAAAACATGTTTCCCTTTTGATAAATGTGTTAATGGTAGTTTAACGGAGTTTGCATTGATATACTCATCGGTCTCTCGTTTGTAGTCTTGATTTATGGAATACACCTTTCTAATCCACTTATCACCGCTAAGTATTAAGGTGTCTTTAGATGTGCTTAAATCATGGAATAATTCGTTAGCAGAAGCGTTCACATTTTTTTCAATTAATGCAAATTTCTTTTGTGCGTATGCACTGCTACTAAGTAGGTCAAAACATGCTATTAATATTAGCACTACGAGAGTTTTTTTCATATAAAAGCTTTTCATTTCAATAAATAGATTTGAATTAATTAGCAATTATTTGACCCTCGCTGCTAATCTAATTAAGATTAAGGCACTTTAGAAAATAAAATCTATGAACTGTATAAAATAATAGAGGAACGAACGCAAATTGTTAATAACCTGTTGAAAACTTGTTGATATGGAACCAAATGAAGTGAAATTTAACGGTGCAATTCTAGTTGCATACACCTTTTATTTATTGTAGGGTTTCCCGTTTGGTCTTAGATTGTTTTTGCGATATTCTTGTCTGGATTGAATATTGTTTCGGTATTGACTGGTAATATTATAATGAGTTTTCTTTGTTTTTGTCTGCTCTTTATTTTCTTGATCATAGTCCAGACTTGCAACAATAGTTGTCTTTTCAATATCATAATTAATACCCGAATTCAGGTTGATATTATAAGTAGTTGCAACATCGTATTTCAATAATTCTTCTACATGATTTTCAAAAGCTAATAATCTTGTTAATCGAAAAACAATTATTTTATTCATATCATAAAAAATCACCGTGTAATTACCTAGAGGCAATTCATTTAAAGGAATTTTAGATTTATACACCGAACGCGGTAATTCAAACACTTTTTTATAACCATCTTTTAAAAAACGAACTTTATTAAATAACACATCACTTTCTAAAACTAACGAATCCTGATTGGTCGACAATTCATGAACAAAATTGCTGGCTAAATAATTTACATTCTTAATAATTGTGGTATAGGTTTTTTGTGCAGATGCACTAAAGCTCATTCCTAGTAGAAAAATGAAAATACTATAAAATAACCTAACACGACGGTTAAGCAAAACTAATTCACTCATAATTTGGGGCTTTTAATCAATAAATAAAAACAACAAATTCTTGTAGGGATTGTTTTTATTTTAAGCAAATCTAAATCAAGTCCAACGTAACAAATAAATATTTTGGTTGAACACTTAATAATATACGATGAATGAGTCCATTTGGACTAAAAATCAGATGAAATACATTGATATCATTGAATATCAACCACTTGTAGGTTTTTTATATTTTTGAAAAGGTTGTTTTAATAACGGCCAAATTTTACCGTTTTCATTTTCGTCTGGAAATACATCAACGCCGTACACAATTTTTTCCGTATCTAGTTTCATATAAGTCCCTAATAATCTATCCCAAACCGAAAAAATATTGCCATAGTTAGAATCTGTATAAGGCATTTTATAATGATGGTGAACTTTGTGCATATCTGGAGATACAATAATATAACTTAACACGTTGTCTATGCTTTTAGGTAACTTTATATTGGCATGACTAAACTGTGTTGCCACAACGGATATGGATTGATACAACATAACCAAACCAATAGGTGTTCCTACTGCAAAAACCCCTATCAATGTGAAAATAAATCTAATAACACTTTCTATTGGGTGATGTCTATTTGCGGTAGTTGTATCTACCTTATGGTCTGTATGGTGTACCAAATGCACCATCCACAGCGGTTTTACTTTATGTTCTATTAAGTGCGGTAAATAAGCCCCAAAAAAGTCTAGTAAAAGCACACCTAAAATGGCATACATTGCTAATGACATTTCGGGCAACCAGTTGATTATACCAAACTTATTTGCTACCACCCAATCCGATGATTTTAGTAATAAAAACGCTAAAGGAAAATTCACTAACATAAGTGTTAGGTTAAAGAATAAATTAGGAATAGCATGTCGCCATTTCTTATAATTAAATTTATACAAAGGCACAAAACCTTCAATTATCCAGAAAAATGTTAAACCCCCAACTATTAATATAGCCCGATGATGCGGAGGAATATTTTGAAAATAATCTAATAAGGTTTCCATTATATATCTTATCTATTATTCTTAACTATCAGCTCAGCTCTTTTTATGTTTACTTTGTACACTTGATTCTTCCATGTCGCAGCTTTCTCTTCATTTTTTAATAACTTAAATATAGTGTAATTTAAGAAAGCATATAATGATGTGTTAAGATTGCTAATTTTTGAAACATCAATTCTTTTTAAAACTCTAAGTGCTTTTTTGGGATTATTTAAAACCAGATATGCTTTAATTTTGAGAAGTTCATTTTTTTGCAAAAATGCTTCTTTATTATTTAAATCACTTTTTGTTAAATGTCGTCTTGCTTCATCAAAGTAAATGTTTGCCAATGCTATTATTTCTGGTCTAACATCTTTATTCACAAATATTCCAAAATCGAGATACTTGGCCGCAAGATTAAAAGACGTTATAAAATTTTCATGTTTAGAATAATTAATCAATTCCTGTTTCAAATAGGCGGTGCTTAAAGAATAACGGTCAATAAACGAGGACAGATTTATATCAAGATCTGCGGTAGCATTAATGTTTA
>RCNB010001260.1_pt1 | contig 16335 bp, 15 predicted proteins | sample 2041321 | NCBI WGS metagenome assembly RCNB01 (sample SAMN09708232, study PRJNA481090) | Marine sediment metagenome, whole genome shotgun sequencing project. | reverse complement strand
ACCAACTATTTCGCTTCCAGTGACTTCTGCGCCAAGTTTCTCTGCTTCCTCTTTAGTTGCCTCAAATACATCGTGAAGGTTTACATTATGATAGTTTAACAGATTCATGGAAACCTGTGCGATATTTTCATCATACATCATCCCACCTGCTTGAACGCCCTTGAATCTGCCAGGAATTCTCTGGGGTTTACCATCTGGTCCGATTGTCTTTTCACCATTCTTATCTTTCTTTAAGACCCCGCTAGTTCTGATTTTACCTGATATCTTCGATGCGATGGATTTGTCGCCCGTGTTCAGGTTAATATTGTATGCTATTAGTATTTCCCTTGCACCTGTCGCAGTCGCACCACTTTTGGGAACGAAAACTGGTTTACCATAGTCCGGTTTAAATGACGGATCCTTGAATTTTTCCTCAAGCGCCTCATATTCACCTTTACGTATGTCGGGCAATCTAATCCTCTCTGGTTTTGATGCTGAATTTGCATAAAGAAATACTGGCACCCCAAGTTCTTTTGCCATTCGTTCTCCAAACCTTTTTGAAAGTTTGGTGCAATCATCCTGATTGACGCCTTTGATAGGAATAAATGGCATTACATCTAGGGCACCCATTCTGGCATGTTCGCCCTTATGTTTTGTCATATCTATTAAGGCCAAACCAATCCTTGCTGCCTGAAAAGCGGCTTCGAGAACTGGTTCAGGTTCCCCTACAAAAGTATAAACCGTTCTATTAAAATCTGCACCTGGATCTACGTTAAGCAACTTCACTTTATCAACGGCTTTTATCGCACCGGATATTGCCTCTACTACAGATTTATCTCTACCTTCACTGAAATTTGGAACACATTCGACAATTTTTTTCATTGATATTACCGTAAACCCTTAATTAAGAAACCTCATTTAACTATTTTGGGAATAACATGGAAACTGTCGATATTTTCATCAAAAATGCAAGTGAATTAATTACGATGGATGGTCCCAATAGACCTAGAGTAAAGAAGGAAATGTGTGAACTTTCTATCATCGAAAATGGTTCTGTTGCAATAAAAGACGGCAAAATCGTTGAAACTGGCAATGATCTGAAATATGATGCAGAAAAGACGATTGATGCTTCAGGAAAAACAGTAATGCCTGGATTTATCGATCCGCATACTCATCTGGTTTTTGCAGGTTCTAGAGAATTTGAACTTGATATGAAACTTAAAGGTCTTTCATATATGGAAATTCTGAAGAAAGGTGGCGGAATTTTTTATACTGTAAATGAAACAAGAAGGGCAACAAATGAGGATTTATCAAAGCAGAGTAAAAAGCGTCTTGATACTATGATTTCATACGGGACAACGACATGTGAAGCAAAAAGCGGCTATGGACTCGATACGGAAACAGAACTTAAAATGTTAAAAATTCAGAAAGAACTCAACGAAGTTCATTCCGTAGATATTGTATCTACATTTTTAGGAGCTCATGCGATACCGAAAGAACATAGTGCTGATGACTATGTGGATATAATTATAAGTGAGATGCTTCCACAGGTTAGAGATTTGGCAATGTTTTGCGATGTATTTTGTGAAAAAGGTGTGTTTACTGTTGGACAGTCCAGACGAATTTTAGAAGCAGGGAAAAAATACGGACTTATTCCTAAGATACATGCCGATGAAATTGTTGATACTGGTGGTGCATCGCTTGCCGCAGAAATAGGTGCCATTAGCGCAGATCACCTGCTTATGTCATCTGATAAAGGTATAAACGAAATGGCTCGGAAAGGAGTCATTGGAGTGATGCTTCCTGGAACTCCCTTTTCATTGATGCAGAATACCTATGCTCCTGCCAGAAAAATGATTGACTCAGGAGTTCCTATTGCACTTGCTACTGATCTCAATCCAAATTGTTGGGTAGAAAACATGCAGTTTATGATTCAACTAGGATGTTTTAATATGAAAATGACGCCCGCTGAGGCCGTTACCGCTGCGACATTTAATGCTGCATGTGCAATAGGGGTAAACGATACTGTTGGGAGTCTTGAAAAAGGAAAAAAAGCAGATGTGATCATACTTGACTGTCCGAATCATAAAAGCATTCCTTATCATTTTGGTGTTAATCTGGTAGAGACTGTGATAAAAAACGGGAAAATTATTTAATTTGCCTTTCATAGAAAAGCTAAAGGAAATATAATATATGTATCATCTGATGTAGCAGTAGGATGGAGAAAGAAGGTAAAACAGGTAATCTTAAAAAGGAGCTGGGACTTCTTTCTCTCTTTGCTATTGCATCCGGTGCGATGATCAGCTCAGGACTATTTATTTTACCTGGGATTGCATATGCCAAGTCTGGTCCAGCAGTACTCATATCTTATGCAATTGCAAGTCTTTTGATTATACCTGCGATGTTTTCAAAAGCAGAGCTTGCTACGGCAATGCCAAAAGCAGGAGGAACCTATTTCTTCATTGATAGAAGTATGGGGCCAATGATGGGAACCATTGGCGGCTTTGCCGCATGGTTTTCTCTAGCATTCAAAAGTGCTTTTGCACTTGTAGGAATCGGCGTATTTGCAACGCTCCTTACTCCAGGTTTTACGGAGATGCAGACAAAACTTGTCGCCGTCTTCTTTTGCATAGTATTCACCGCTATAAATATTCGTGGAACAAAGCATACAGGAAAGACACAGATAGTATTGGTTCTTGGACTTCTTGCCCTCCTTGTTTTTTATATTGTTGCGGGATTCTTCTTTATTAATCCATCTAATTTTGACAATTTTGCACCACATGGATTTAACTCAATATTTTCGACTGCCGGTCTAATCTTTATTTCATTTGGTGGTTTAACTAAGATTTGTAGTGTGGCAGAAGAATGCAAAAAACCAGGACGAAATATCCCTCTTGGGATGTTTCTTTCATGGGGGATTATCTCACTTTTGTATCTCTTAGTTATTTTCGTAACAATAGGAATTGTAGAACCTGTCCTTTTAGAGGGATCACTCACACCAATTTCTCTTGGTGCTGGTACTTTTCTTGGTGAGATCGGTATCGCAATTATGGCCATAGCTGCAATTTTGGCGTTTATTTCAACTGCCAATGCTGGTCTTCTTGCAGCGTCTCGCGATCCAATGGCTATGGGTAAGGACAGACTTCTTCCAAGTTCTTTTGCGAAGGTGTCGAAGAGGGGAACTCCAACATTTTCGATACTATTTACCTCAATGTTCATGATTTTAGTGATTTTATTTTTAGATCTTGAGGATCTTGTGAAGACTGCATCGACTTTGAAAATACTACTGTTCCTATTTGTAATATTTTCACTTATTATCATGCGTGAAAGCAAGATACGAAATTATCGTCCCAAGTTCCGTTCCCCCTTTTATCCATGGGTTCAACTTGCAGGGGCCGTTGGACTGGTATTTCTGCTTATTGAAATGGGTCTTATTCCACTTCTTCTTGTAGGTGGCTTTATACTTTTTGGATTTTTATGGTATTGGTTTTTTGCCAGAGACAGAATATGGAGAGAATATACGCTTCTCCATCTAATTGAGAGAATTACGGGGGAAAAATCAACTGGATATATGGTAGATGAGGAATTAAGGGAAATCATAATAGAAAGGGATGATTTGGAGGAGCAACGGTTTGAAAATCTCATTAAAAAATGTGAGGTTATTGATCTTTACAAATACTTGCCCCCTGATGAACTTGCACGGATAATTGCAGAAAAATTAGCCAACCGATTAGGTACCAATGAGGAGAAATTATACGGGCTAATAATGAAGCGAGAAAAGGATTCCAATGTTGTTGTTCATCCAGGCATTGCTATCGTTTCTCACATTATTAAGGGGCGTGATAAATTTGAAATACTGCTTGTGAGAAGTAAAAAAGGCATTATCCTTTCCGATGATGTTGGTCCAATACATGCATTTTTTGTAATTGTGGCATCCCCTAATCAAAAAAATTTCTATCTGCATTCGCTTATGTGGGTTGTTCAGATTGCCGAAGAAACCGACTTTGAGAAGGAATGGATAATCGCAAAAGATGGCGAGGAACTAAAAGATATTATTCTGGCAGCATGGAAGAAACGAGAATCAATATGAGATTCAATTGGTATCTTTACTTCCTAATTTTCTCAAGAATCTGACAGGTTTTTTGATATATTTCAGATCTATATTTTTTATAACTTGGATATTTTTTTATGAATGTTTCAAGTATATCGTCGACGTTTGTTTCTTTCGCCTTCTTTATGAATACTTTCAGTCTGTTGGTTAACTCTCTTTCTACAAGTTCTTCTTTATGCGTTTCCATAATTTGACAACTTGTGTGGTATATCTCATTTCTATGGTTTTTATATTTAGGATATAATTCAATAAAATCTTCTACTATCCTTTTTACGTTATTCTTTTTGCTTTGCAGTATGAAATCATCCAGTTTAATGGTAAGTATCTTGTTAAAATTACTTCTTTGATAGTGGTCATGTATTTCCCCAGCCACAAAAATTATTTCTACAAGTGATATGACCAGTAGAATTGTTGTTAGCTCAACGACCATTATGTCAGGTACGTCTATGGTAAGTGCATGTGCAAGAAGTACACCTTCAACAATGAGTATGAGGAAAGGAAGTATAAATGATAGTTTTTCAAATCTTGGCGATTCCCTATACTCCCTAATGAAGCTTCTTAATCTCTCTGATCGTGGCATTGCTTTACAGAATATAATATATGTGATTTAACCCTTGTGATTTTTCCCTTACCTTCTTTTGATTGGAGATCAGACAAAGTTTTCTACTTGCATATGACTTCTGTTATCGTAGTGGCTCATTGCTATTATATTTAACTTGACATAGTGTCACATTAGATTTTTTACTCAATTAAAGTAGGACATACAACGTCCTATTTAAACATCCATCTGCCTTCCCATCAGTGGATGGAATGTCAGAATAAGGTTTTTATTATCCGTAAAGAATGTGCATAGATCACATGATAAACTTCAACGTTTCCATGACATAGATACCATGCATTTTTTGACGAAAATCCGAAATTTCATCATGGGGTATTTTTTACCTGCTGAGAATGTCTATAAAGAAAAAAATAAAAAAGAATAGATATTATTCCTGAATTACTTTTATCGTAGGATGCATTATATACTTGTCACTACCTGTTTTATGAACTGATTCCTGAACATCAAAATCAAGTATCAATGTTGTAGTAGTATCTGGAACGATAACGAATTGATGAACTAACTTCACTGTTTTTGATGGAATTTCCAAATCATATTGAACACCATCAATTGTAACTAATGCTTCATCTACATTCAACCTTATTTGCGTATAGATGCCCGCTTCAAGAGTTTCACTGCCAATTATATCTGTTACATTTTCAAGAAGAATCAAATCAAATTGCTGTGATTCATTTATAATGGTAACCCATTCAGCAGAACTATTATTACCGCCTGCAGCAATATGTACTTCAATAGATGAGATAGTTACAAGAGCTTCAGAGATATTCAAATCACCAGGTGCATCTGTTATTTTCAATAACAATGTACCTTTCTCAGTAGTAATACATCCAGCAAAAAATGTTGCACCAATTATTATTAAAGCCGTTATTAGAAATCCTATCTTATGCATTATGAGGTCTCCTGATTTATTTTATTTTTCATTTTAATTTATTGATTATTCATACTTAAAGGTTTTTTTAAATTATCGTTTTAATTATTATTTAAGATATAACCTTTTTATGATTATAGCTTGTTTAATAAGTTTGGTGAATTACCACCCAGGGCCATCAGGTATTCCATCACCGGAATTAGGTGCAGGTCCATCATGTCCATTCCCTGAACTACCATCTCCATTTGATCCATTGGGTGAATCAAATCCACTGCCATCAGGTATTCCATCACCGGAATTAGGTGCAGGTCCAGTATTTCCATTTTCATTACAGTTGTCGTTGCCACTTGCTATTGAGCTTCCAGAAAATATCATTATTAATATCAGGAAGCTCATCAATATTGTTATTATTTTTCCTTTCATCAATATCTCCTGGTTGCCATTTATGCTATTTATAATTTAAATATATTCTTGGAAGATTATCGAATTTTTGGAAAATTTTCGAATAAAAATGTTTTTAACAATATCCTTTGTTATCATTTCAGTTAATTAAAATACGCTTAAATGAGCTAGGGAAAATACTATGATTCATAATAATTTCTCCTTAAATTAATGAATTGCATGTTCTTGAGATTTATATTGATAGGTCAGTCCAAATATCCCCGAAACCTTCAAATAAATTATAAGGCTTGTAATGAATCAATAACCTAATAATATCTTCTTGATTTTTGATAGAATAGCCCTTATTATCTCCATATTTGTAAACAATAAGAATATCTTTTTTTACCATTTTGTTAAGATGATATGAAAGTGTAGAGGCAGATACATTAATATGTTCTAATATTTCTTTATGTTGTGAAGATCCATTCTTTATAAGAAAAAGTACGATTTCAAGAACTTTCTTCTGTCTGAGAATAAATAGATATTGTTTATCTTTTAATCCAATTTGCCCTCTAATATAAAATCGTTTGTAACCTTTCTCTTTTTCAGATGTTATCAGATCATGTTTTTCAAGATAAATAAGATGATATTCTACATGTGATGTTCTCATTTTTAGTAATTCAGCTATTTTACTCAGATGTAAACCTGGATTCCTTTGAATCAACTCATTGATTTTTCTCCGAGTGTCAAGTTCAAGAACATCATCCATATAGTATGTTACCCCTATTTTTTCAGAGTCGCCGCAAAAAGTAATAAAAGAACCATTAAATCAAAAATGCAAAGGATTTGGATTGACATTATTTCTGTTGGTATTTCAATAAATAGATTTATGCTAAGAATTAATCCTTTTATTATAAAAAGGAAAAATACTCCTGTAACAAATAGAAGTTTTTTATTATGTGATTTCAAATAACTAAGAAAAGAAATAATAAATAAACCTATTGAAAATACTGTTAAAAATCCATATATTATCATTGATTCCATTTATTTTTCACGACCTTATCTTGGTTTTATCCTTCAATATATACAATAGAAAAAGAAGGTAATAAGGTTTTATTTTTTTACATTCTCTTTCTCACAATGACTGTTCCAATAAACATAAGTGAAGCGATAATACAGATCCCAAAAAATACAAGAATATTATTTGATGAAATCACCTCTTGTATTGATGCTGAGGTAAATGCATTAAAGGAAACACTTGCAACACCTATTTTTGGATCATGAACAATGCTTTTACCTTGTGGATAGCAGAAATAGATGGTGTTTGTTTTTAAAATTTCTTTTCCCTCATCTGTTAGGGTTTGTTCAATAGATGAAATCACGGTAACATTTACTTCATGAGTATTATTATCAATGACTGCGGTTTCTAGCCATGAAAAAAACCCATTATGATGCATTGATGAAATATTAATTTCTTGTTCATTTTTGCCATATCCTTGTTTTTCATCAAAAGTTTCTGATTTCATATCGATAGTGTGAATGGTTTGTAGCTCTGTTTCAAATGAGAGATAACTATTGTTTTCAGAGAATTCAAAATTTGTTATGATAAAATCAATTTTAATTTCAGAGGGTGATAGTACTTGATTTTGTATCTGTGAATAATTTCCAGAAACATAAAGGATAATCGAGAAAATATTATCTGTTGTACCGGTTTGAATCATAGATATAGGTTCCCCATCATCAGAAGTTATATGTGAATAATTTATTTCATTAAAAGAGGCGTTAATTAAAGAATACGTTCCTAGTATTGTATCGTTTTGATCATATCTCCCATTATTATTTATATCAAGATATTCGAATAGATTTTTAAACAGTATTTCAAAACTGAGATCAGTATTTGATGTGTTTGAACCCGATATATAGTCGAATATTATTCTCGGTCCACTCTCAATTGTAAAAAAGATTTCAAAAAGATCATGTTTATCGTCTTGTTGCCATTCAGAGCTGATTATAGTTTGATTTTTCTCCTGGATCATTGTCATTTTCCGGTAGTGATATTGTTCTTTATCATCGTTGATACCATCACCATCACTATCTCCCTTCCGTTTCTGTTGTTGATTTTGTTCCTGGTTCTGATTTTCTTCTCCTTGGTTTTGACCTTTATCATCATTTTCACCCTGATTTTGGTTTTTACTACCAGTTCCTGATTCTGAATCTTGGTTATTATATCCTGGATCTTCATTTTGTGATCCTTGTCCATTTGGTTCCTGTGAAGGTGAATTCATACTATTGTTAGTGTTTCCATTATCATTTCCAGGGCCATTACCTGGATTGGCTGCTATGGGGTACATAAATGCCGATAAAAGCAGTGTTGATACAATAGATAAGATCATAATATTTTTGTAGAGTGTATATTTATTCATAGGATTTTTTCACCATTCCATATTCTCCCTTTATCGCTATAAATAGGTTCTTGGAAGATTATCGAATTTATCATCATTGTATAAGCATGAAAAAGAAATTCTAAAAAGAGCTAATCAGTTATTCTCCCTCTTTTTGTTTATTCAGTCGTTTTTTACAGAGTTTACCCACTGCCTTTCCGCCCTGAAGATAAGCCTCTGTGATGTAATCCTTATCAGTCATCAAACCTTTCTTTTTCTTCCTTTTTTCTATTTTGCCTATCCCACGAACCATTCAATCAAGATTATCAAAATGTACATTTAATATTTACAATTATTGTATTCACATGCTGTAATAGTATTCCCCGTCTTGTCTCTGTGTTCTGTCCATATATGAACCAGGCTTGTTTACCCTTGGTCTATGTGTTTCTTCATCTCTACGAAAAGTAATATCTACGTCTTTTAGGAAACGGTTCATACCTTCATGCAAACTAAAAGGCCCACGTCCCTTGCCATTTTTCCCAGGTTCTCCGTCAAATACTATCAAAGCGTCACTTATCATGTCAATGAAATATACGTCATGATCCACAATCATGGCTGATTTTCCTGACTTTTCTATTACTCTTCTAACAGTTCTTGATGTAATCATTCTTTGTTCACTGTCTAGATATGCGGAGGGTTCATCGATTAGGTAGATATCGGCTTCCTGGACAAGAGAATTAGCAATTGCGACCCTTTGTAGTTCCCCACCAGACAATGTATCCATTTGCTTATCAAGAAGATATTTCAGATTCAATGGTTTGAATATTTCTGTTTTAAAAAAGGGCGATGTGAACAACTGTTGCGCCTTCCATTCAAAAAACTCTCTGACAGTCCCGCTGAAATCTGGCGATATGTACTGAGGCTTGTAGCTTACCTTTATGTCATATTCTATCTTTCCACTTGAAGGTTCTATGACACCAGATAACATCTTTACAAAGGTTGTCTTTCCTATGGCATTAGGACCAACAATACCAATTATTTCACCTTGTCTGATGAGACCCCTTTCGATTTCCAGGGAGAATTCTTTGAATGACTTTGCTAAGTTATCGTACGTGATGAGTATATTCATTTCCTGTCGTTTCTTTGGAGGATGTGCAAAAAACTCAATTTTTTCCCCAAATCGAATGTTTTCCTCCTTGAGATATCCTGAGAGATAGGTGTTTATTGCATGACGTACCCCGCGGGGATGAGTTACAACACCATACGCCCCCTCATCACCATATACGAGATGTACGTTGTCGCAGAGAAAATCTAAAACCGCTAGGTCGTGTTCTATGACCAGTACCTTTTTCTCTTCTGACAGTTCTTTGATTATATGTGCAACCTTTAATCGCTGATGAATGTCTAGGTAGGAAGATGGTTCATCAAAAAAATACATATCAACGTCTTTGAGGAGTGCTGCTGCTATGGATACAAGTTGCAATTCGCCACCAGAAATAGTACCTTTTCCTATATCTTTATCAAGGATGCCAGCTAGACCTAATTTTTCAACAACGATGTCAAATGTTCCAGAAGTATCCGCTTTCTTAAGTACGTCTCTGATTTTTCCCTTCATTATCTTTGGTAGTCTATCGACATACTGTGGCTTCACAACACTTTTGATCTCTTTGTTTGCCAGACTCTTAAAATGATCATGAAGCTCTGTTCCTGCATAGTATTCTAAAACGTCATCCCATGAAGGCTCATCGTCATAATCTCCCAAGTTAGGTTTTGTCTGTCCAGATAGAAGTTTAATTGCTGTTGTTTTCCCGATTCCATTTGGACCAAGGACGCCTATACAACTTCCTTTTTTTGGGGCGGGAAGTCTAAACAATCTAAATCCATTTTGACCAAATTGGTGTACAAGGTCAGTCTTAAGTTCTTCTGCAAGACCAATGATTTTTATGGCATCAAATGGACATTTATGAACACAGATTCCACATCCAACGCAGAGTTCCTCTGAAATGACTGGCTTGCCATCTTCTCCTTTAATGACTGTTTCATCTCCAGCTCTCACTCTAGGGCAGAATTTTATGCATTCCATAGTACAATTCTTTGGTTTACACCTGTCTTTTATCAGTACGGCTATACGCATGGTTACGGCATGAGAAAATAAGCGGTTATTAAAAGGTTTTTATTTGACTTGATGAAAAATGAAGCAAATAGTAATTTTTGACAAATTGAGGGTGAAAACTTAAAAGAGATGTGTGGAAAGGATAACCATGGGGCAGAAGCACACTAAGATTTATAAATGGGAAGTTATTTGATGCAGTGATTTGAGTTTAATAAGTTTAAGGAGAAATAAAATGGTAAAAATAACACTTGACGAGGAAAGTATTGATGCCATAGTAAAATATGCAAAAACACACAGGGATGAAGTAAGAGGACTAATGAAGATGATCGGTGAAGAAGCATTATCTGTTTTGATGGAAAAAGATGTCCTGAGCGAGGGGGCAAAACTCTATCGTGAAATTCAGCGTGAAATCAACTACACCTACGGCAAGAAATAAACGTCAAACTCGATGATGGTAAAATCTTGGAGTTTACTATATCGTAAAAGATTTTTCACAAGATGGTCTGGAATTATTTGCAGCATCATATGCAACAATCCAGTATGTTATGGTTTTACCAGTTGAAAATTGCCCGAGCTCAAAACCAAATATGGGATTGTTTGATTCATGTTTTAGAGGATCCTCATCGTGGCGACTCTGCACGGGATTCTCGCCATACCTATACATTTCGTAAGAATTAATCTTTGTGCCATCATCACAATATAAAACAACTGTTTTAACGTCAAAAGGGCTTGAACTGGTAACGTTTGCGTATACTACTACATTGCTGACGTTTAACGGATTTTCTGGAGTATGGTAAAAATCATTGATTTGCGGTTCCCATTCATGTCCGCTTTCGTTTACAACAATAGATATGTTGTGCACTGAAGTTCTCCCAGTCACATCAACTACTCTTGCATAAATTATGTGACTTCCTAGCTCAAATTCACCTACATCCCACTCAATGGACCAGTTTTCTTTGCCGTATGCTTCTCTAAAGTCACTATCATCTAACGCAACTTCAACTCTCTCAATACCAAGATTGTCCCAACTATTGCCTGAAATAATAATTGATTCTTCTTCAAAAATTGCTCCTTCCAAAGGATTTTCTATTTTTACTACTGGGGGAATTGCATCCACTAATTTTATCAATATCTCATCCTGTGCATCACCACATTCTGCGGTGATCAAATATTCTTGCGGTATCAAACCAGCGGTATTCCATGGGTAAAACCACTCACAATTTACTGTAGATATTTCCATGATTTCACCATTAATTGATACGGTAGTTATATTATCAGTTGCAATTCCATTGACGTTAACGATCTCGCCGACATTGAAAACAGGATTCTCAAAAATACTTGTGTTCGGAGAAACAATTTGAACTCTATCCATATCAGTGGAAACTTCAACTTGAATTGAAAAATCTATAATAACATTTGTCCGATGGGCGTGATTTCTGAATACTATGTACCAATCTTTTTCACTGGCACTAAATTCCATGTCTGCTTTGTTATCCTCAAGATAGTTAAAGCAGTTAAATTTTCTACCATTCTTATATTTTTCAAAGTTTTCTTCATCCAAAACAAAGAAATCTATTTTTCCTTCATGGTTGTAAATTCCGATGTCTCCATTCCTAACATTTCTTTGAAGTTGGTGCGATTTCGCGTCAAAAGAAACATCAAAAAGATAATTTCCTTCGGCTATTTCTTTGCTTTGATGTTGTTGAATCTTATTTGAAAAGTCTGCAAAGACTACATTAAATGTAGCATCTTCATGATTGCGGAGAACTCTAAGGGCGTTGTTCTTTGAAAGTGGCCATGGATTTTTTAAGTTGGCCTGTTGAATCAGGAAGATATACTCAAGATTTTTTCCAAGTTCAAATGTACATTCTCCATTTGTGTCGGTATAATTCCATATTGCTATAGTTGCTCCATCTACTATATCGGGGATTTCTTCAAATCTTTCCTGTATTTTATCGTAGATATTTTGCAGTATTTTTCCTTTGATGAATTGAGGCAAGTTGTCCCAAATCTCTTCAATTTTTTCCCATATTTTGTTTTTATACCATGTAATATCCTTTAATCCCTCTACTAGTACAGTTACTAGAGCACCATCGACAGGGCGCATAAAGATATCTTTTACAACAAATTTCACAGTTATTCTATCTTCAGAGTGGATATATCTTGGTGTTACCTCATAAATGGAGCCATCTCCATTCCATGAATATACAGCTGACATGTTTTTTCCCCAGCCATATGCATATACATCCGGTTTATCTACAGCGCCGCCACTATCAGTCCACCAATTATCGTTTTCATGCCATCCTCTCTCGTAAAACTCTCTCCACACATGATCTTCACCAATATTAGATGCACCAACTGATGGTACCAGTAACGCTCTTTGTGCAGCAACGGCTATTCTTTGTAATTCTCCACACCATCCATTATGTTCATGTGCAATCCAGTTAGGTTGACTGGGTCTATCTCCCATGGCCCCGTGAGGTACGGTTTTTCCAACCCAGTAGCTTATCCCTTCGATTGCCGTTGGATGTTCTTCCATACTATCTTTCCAAAGCCTGTCTTTTCCTTGGGAATATGACTCGCAGTCCCACAGGTAGTCTATATCTGACATTTTCTCCTTTAATAATGGATAACCTAGATCATTATGATTAAAAAGGTAATCGCGCCAAAACTCTTCATAGATATATTTTGCATTTCCACCTATCAATTCAGGGTGTACAACATACCAATAATAAATTTCCTTAGGATATTCAAGTTCTTTTTCAGTTCCATTCTCAATGACTACATATCTGACGGTGGAATAATAATCGCCTGATCCATTGTCATAATCTACAATGTCAGCATATTTTATACTCTCGTCATTATCATACAGATAAAACACGTTATCTTGAATAACTTCAATTTGAGGAACATTTCCTAGTGGGGAGCAGGCTATGGAAAACGCTATCTCATCGACATATTTTTTACTTGAATCTAGTATAAGATCTGCGTATTCTTCTGGGTTGCTAAGAGATTGGAATTGTCTAGTCAGGTCTCTTTGAATCCAGTGTGGAGATTTTGCTATAGCCTCTTTTACTTTATCAGACAGTCCTAAAGCATGAGGGGTGACCTCTTCATCATCTAAAGTTAATTTTTCTGAAGAAAACTTTATGTAATAGTCAGATCCAGATGGGATTTCTATTTCTTTGGAAAGCTTGGTTACGATTTTTGGGCTTATATTTGCACTATTTTTCATTGGATAAACAGAGTCTACTATACCTGGAAAAATAAGAAAACTTGATATCATTATAGCAAGCAACAATCTTGAGATTGGTAATGTCTTATGGATGCTAATTTTATGTACCCCCATAGTGCACTATATGGATTATTATAATAAGTTTACTGATATATAAATAATATCAATTTGGGAGTAATCAAGTTTTCTTACAGTGTAAACAGTTTAAATGCATAAATGTATATATGAATGTATATACTATAGAACTATAGTTTTAGATGATCTTTTTATCACAATAGCTCCTCATTGAGCAACTTCTACATTTGTAAAGATCATTGTGATCTCTTGCAGTTTTCTTTGTTTTGAGTATACGCCGCATTTTTTTGACAGCAGATTCAAGCTCAAATCTTATTTTGGGGTCAAATGGTACTTTGTACTGTTGAGATGTATCGTTGTAGACGAGTATTCCATATGGTACAAAATCTCCATAATTTTCTTCCAATATCTGGCAGTACGCTGCGAGCTGAAATACGTGGTTTTTTTTCGGTTCATGGTGCTGCCCAGTTTTTACCTCTACTGGAATGTGATGGTCATCTTTTTTTATGATATAATCTGGTTTACCGCTGATTCTATAGCGTTTTGAAAACAACGGTTTTGCAGGCATGTTTAAATCGGAGTAGATGATCTTTCCGTCTTGGATTTTATGTTTGATTTTTAACTTGCTAACGGTTCTATTCATCTTCCTTGATATTGAGATAAACAGGATAGCCAATGCTAATAAAACAAGGCTGAATATTATAGAAATATCTATAAAATCACCTCAAATATGATAATTAAAACTGCAACTATCAATAGCATGTATCCAGCAGTGGCAAGAACTTTTGACTTTTTTGCACTGATCTGCACACGATCTATTATATCACCATGTTTCACATGTTTCTTTATACCAATTTCTAACAGTGGCGATTGTGGTTCATATCCACATTTTTGAAGATACCATGCCACGGGGCAGTAATGATATTGGCCGATTTCTGAGGCGCTGATTACATCTGATTCGCGAAATTGGGTTTGTTTTGTCCGCCTCACCATAAATACATACGAAGACGTGCAAACTATTTATTCTTTGTTTTAGGTCTACTGAAAGTAAAAATCTGGGTAGAAAGACGTTATAAACTACATTCTTTTTCTGTTGATGATAATCATGTCAGAAAATCTTAGTGGATTCATTAGGAAACTTTCAGAGGCATATGATCCAGATAGTGAAAACAGTTTTGTCAGTCTTTATATCAACAAAGCAGTGGATAAAAAATTCATTGATAGAAGGATAAAGGCCTGTGAGTCTATCCTGAAAAGGGATGAACTGAAAAATTTCACAAATACTGTAAAGGATATTCTTGATGTTCTAAAGAAAAACACTGGAGATAATATTGCTATTTTTGCTTCTCATAAACATAATTTTATGAAATATATTCCTCTCCATGTAAATGTTGAAAATCTGATGATTGTTGATTCTTCTCCATACTTACGTCCACTAGCTAGACTACAAGATGAATGGGAGTCCTTTACATTACTGTTGATTAGTTCTAACTACGCAAAAATATTTTCTGTGTCAATGGGTGAAGTGGAACATACGAAAAAACTTTCAGCAGATATTATGAATAAGCACAAAAAGGGTGGGTGGTCTCAAGCAAGATTCAATAGATTGCGAAGAGGGGCTATACATGCATTCTTTTCAGAAGTGGGGGAAGCACTTCAAAAAAGGGCAGACGAACGTATTATCCTTGCTGGTCCAGGTCAGGCTAAGTTGCAGTTCAGAAAAATGCTACCTAAAAATTTGAAAGATAATGTTGTTGATACTGTTGATATTGACATCGATGACGAAGTCGAACTCGTGAAAAAATCTAAACATATAATTTCTGAAAGGGAAGAGCTGAAAAGTCAGGAGGCCGTTAAACTATTAAAAGCGGAAATACTGAAAGATGGGCTTGTTGCTTATGGTATAAAAGAAACTTTAGATGCTGTTAGGAATGGGCAAGTAGAGTTACTGCTGGTAGAAAAAAACTATACACCCCGTGGATGGATATGTGAAAATTGTCAGATAGTAAAAGAGGGGATCCAACGAATATGCCCATGTTGTGGTAAAAAAACATCGGAAGTGGACATCATAGAAGAGATGCTGGAATTCGCCGAAAGAACCGATGCTGATGTCGAGTTTACTGATGATAAAGAACTTGTGCAAACCTCGGTCATGTCGGTGCGATTCTACGATTCAAATAGGACAAGATATTATATTTTTCACAATAATGTATTTAAAATCTTTAGGGATGAGGTTTTTCTGGAGGATTATTCATGAGCTTTATGTTAGGTATCCGGAGAGAAGATAAAAACAAGTGGGAAGCAAGGGTTCCATTAATCCCAGAGCATGTCAAGAAGTTTAAAGAGGAGCATGGTATTGAAACAATAATTCAACCATCAAAAATACGTACTTATTCAGATGATGAGTATGTCAAGGTAGGTGCAATTGTTAAGGAGAATGTTTCATCCTGTCCGATTGTTTTTGCTGTAAAAGAAATACCCATTGATTTCTTTGAATCTGGGAAAACATACGTATTTTTTTCCCATACAATCAAAGGACAGGAATACAATATGCCTATGCTCAAGAAAATGAT
>RCNB010001203.1_pt1 | contig 16353 bp, 14 predicted proteins | sample 2041321 | NCBI WGS metagenome assembly RCNB01 (sample SAMN09708232, study PRJNA481090) | Marine sediment metagenome, whole genome shotgun sequencing project. | reverse complement strand
TCGTTTCCGTTCGACTTGCATGTGTTAGGCATGCCGCCAGCGTTCAATCTGAGCCAGGATCAAACTCTTCAGTTTAAAGCTTTGAGCTTTATCTAAAGACGTAATCCCCAACTTCAATTACAAATTAAACTTGGTTCTCACGTTGATTTTGCCAATGCAAATTCCAACGCGAGCACCCACACAAATTATCTGGATTCAATTTTTAAAGAACAATCCTCACTTTAACCAAGCGCTCACGCGCTTTTGCGAGGCAGCCCACAATTATACAGGCCAAACGGGATAAATGAACAGCCCAAGCCTGCGTCGTGCTTCAAATTGGAGGTCTTCTGAAGGACACCGTACCTTCAGCGGACGGGCATTATAGCGGCGATACGACGACCGTCAACAACTATTCGAAGGTTTTATTACATTTAGCCGGATGACGAAGCTGTAGCGAGTCTTTTTTTATATTTTTCAATGACTTTCAATCCGACCACTAGTCTTCAAGAGAGCAATGAAAGCGAACAATCAGCGGGTCATGTCCACGAAACCCGCAGACCGGCACTATTCTGCCTGCCGAGACTCCAGCCAGGCCTGATACTCGCTCGACGCCAGCAAGCCCCGGTAGCTCTTGTCTTGTTGCAGCTTATTTGCGCCAAGATCCCACCCAAATTGCGCTTCCAGCTGCTGCAGAGCCTCCGTAGCACGTGCGAAATCCTGCAGAGCGACGCGGGCTTTCAGCGCAGACCACCAGGCAAGCTCAAGATCGTTTTCCAGGGCAAGCGCGACGTCTGCCCGGGCGCTCGCATCCTGTGGATCGCCTTTGCCCAGCGCAACCGCAGACAAACGCGCCTCCATTGCGGCATCTGGAAAATCGAGTCGTTCGGACAAGCGTTGCAGCGCTGCAACCGCCTCGTCCAGCCGGCGAGCCGGAATGTAGTAGTCCAGCAGCATTAGTGAATAAAGCGGCTCTTCGGGGAAGTACTTGGCCATAATGGCCAAACCGGCAACCATCTGTCGCCTCTGCTTAACCTGCCTCGCCAAATGCACATTTGTTTCGACAACTATGCGCTGACGTTGGAACCTCTCCTGCATGCCATCACGGATTTCCAGGTACCGATCCAGCTTTCGATCTCGTGCCGCCTTTAGCAGCTCGGCAAACTGGAACAACTCGTTTTCGCTGACGTTCTGGAAATCCAGCAGCTTCCGGGCGGCTGCCTTGCCCGGCGCGGCCATTACCATTGACCGGCCAACAGCTTCTGTAAACAAGTTTCCATCAAGGAAGTCTGTCCAATCGTAAATAATGACTTTCTGATTGGCACGCAGTCGCAATTCATACTCATGATAGTTGAACTGAAACTTGGGGTAATCGAATCGAACCACCGCACGCCCGCGGTCGCCGCGCGACTCGACTCCAAGGAGCGTCGCTTTCACACCCTCATCTGCGCCCGGCAGTGACGACGTTATATAGCGCAAGAACGACTGCGGAAGGCCCTTTCTGATATCTTTCTTGACGCGCTGGTCTATCAACCGCAGCCCGAAAACACGATCAAGCAGGTCGGCTCGATCGATGGAATCGACGAATACATCGCTCGACCCGGCATTGAAGTCATCAACAATTCTTTGCGCGCCGGATTGAAACGCTTGCTGCCTGGCGGCCTCTTCTTTCTCGGCGTCATTCGCCCAGCTCGGCGCTGACCAGCTGCTGGTCATCACGAGCAAAAACAATAAGTGCCTTATCTTTATCATGGCTACCCGGGTTGCGACTAGGTCAGGCTCACCCGCGCGAACCTGCGCTTGCCGACCTGAAAAATATTTGTACTGCCGGATGCGATCTCGAGTGAGCGATCTTCAACGCGCTCTCCGTCGATTCGAACTGCCCCCTGCTTGATCATTCTGAAGGCATCCGAAGTGCTACTAACCAGCCCTGCGTCTTTCAACAGATGTGCAATGCCAAGTTTGCCGTCTTTGCTCGCCAACTGTAGTTCCGGAATTTCGTCAGGCATTGCCCCCTGCTGAAAGCGCGCGATGAACTCGTCTTTCGCAGCACTGGCAGCATTAGCTTCATGGAAACGTTCGACAAGCTCCAATGCGAGCTCGAATTTCGCGTCCCGTGGATTCATGCCATCGCTAACCCGTTGCTTCACATCCGCAATGTCTTCGAGTGTTCTAAACGACAGGAGTTCGAAGTACCTCCACATGAGCACATCCGAGATCGACATAATTTTGCCAAACATTTCACCGGCCGGATCAGTTATGCCGATATAGTTGCCGAGCGATTTCGACATCTTCTGTACACCGTCAAGGCCTTCGAGTAACGGCATCGTCAGCACGATTTGCTGTTCCTGACCGAAGTCCTGCTGCAATTGTCGCCCAACCAGCAGATTAAATTTTTGATCCGTGCCGCCGAGTTCGACGTCGGCCTTCAGGGCAACAGAGTCATAGCCCTGCACGATCGGATAAAGAAACTCGTGGATGGAAATCGGCTGACCACCCGTGTACCGTTTGTTGAAATCGTCGCGCTCCAGCATGCGGGCCACGGTGTGATGCGACGCCAGTTTGACAAGGCCTGCCGCATCCATGTCTCCCATCCAGCTGGAGTTGAACTCGATGCGGGTCGACTTCTCATCGAGGATCTTGAAAATCTGCGCCTCGTAGGTCACCGCATTTGCCTGAATCTGCTCGGGCGACAGCGCTGGCCGCGTTGCGTTCTTGCCGGATGGATCGCCGATCATGCCCGTGAAGTCACCAATCAGGAAAACGACCTCGTGGCCGTACTCCTGAAACTGCCGCATCTTGTTAATAAGTACGGTGTGCCCGATATGCAGGTCTGGTGCCGTCGGGTCGAATCCGGCTTTGATGACAAGTGGGCGGCCGAGCTTCAATTTGGCTTCGAGTCCGTTTTCCGGCAGCACTTCATCGGTACCACGTTCAAGTTCTTGCATTTGTTCTTTAATTTTCGTCATGACCTGCGTGTTGGTTCTCAGTGATGGCAGCGGAACTGTAGCATTCTCGGCGAACGATGAAAGCCCATAGTTGACGATGTATGGGAAAACTGTTTAACACCCTGACTTATAACACTTTTCTTTGACCTACCGGAATCGTCACGGTAGAGTAGCGACATCTCGACTCGAGGGGATCCCGGCTTGCACCGACCAGTCAGCCCACTACTACACGATTACAAACCTGCGGTGACAGGATCGCCGGCGAAATCCAAGGCGCTTCAGTGGTTTGTTGTCGGGTTGGGAATCCCGTTATTAGGTCTCGCATTTATCTCGTTCGTCGACGTATCGACGGACAAACTACCTGCTCCGACAACACCGACGATGACCGCCAGCGATGCCGCCGACAGCAGCACGCTGGAGCTTGTCGCTGAGCCTGCCATTTATACCGGTGAGCCATTGGTATGGGCACTGGAACCCGAGCACGAAACCCTGACATTGACCATTCGATCAGGCGATACCCTCGATCAATTGTTTCGCAAACATCAGCTCGATATCGGGCACCTGGCAACTATCGCGCGACTCGATGAAGCCGGCAAACAGTTCCGCAAGATCAAACCCGGCGACGTATTCGAAATTACTCATGCCGAGGGTCAGGTCGTCCGCATGTACTCAGCATTGAACCTGACGAGCGCGCTTCAGGTCGAGCGTGAGGAATCCGGGTATACCGCCAAGCTGATTGAACGACCCATAGAGAAGCGTAAACGGCACGCCTACGGTGTCATTGAAAACTCACTGTATGAAAGCGCTGCGGCGGCCGGGCTATCTGACAGAGTCATCATGAACATTGCCGGAATCTTCGCCTGGGACGTCGACTTTGTTCTCGACATCCGCAGCGGCGATAACTATTACGTGCAATATGAGGAGATCTGGCAGGACGGCGAGTTCGTTACCGACGGAGAAATTGTAGTCGCCGAGTTCAACAACAATGGCCGCAGCAGTCAGGCGATACGATTTGTCGACGACTCGGGTCGTTCCGACTATTTCAGTCCCGATGGACACAGCGTTCGCAAAGCCTTTCTCCGCTCACCCGTAGATTTTCGCGTCAGCTCGTCATTTAACCCCAACCGCCGTCATCCTGTGCTCAAGACTGTTCGCCCGCATCGCGGTGTTGACTACGCCGCGCCGCGCGGCACGCCGATCAAGGCTGCTGGAGATGGCAAGGTAATTTTCCGCGGCGTGAAATCGGGTTATGGCAGGGTCGTCATACTGCAGCATGGTGGCAACATCACTACGCTGTACGCGCATATGTCGAATTTCGCCGCAAAGGCGCGTATTGGTACGCGCGTGCGGCAGGGTCAGACCGTTGGCTTTGTCGGTAAGACAGGGCTTGTTACCGGAGTGCACTTGCACTACGAGTACAGGCTAAACGGCGTACATCGCAATCCGAGAACGGTCAAGCTCCCCCAGGCTGACCCAATCGCGAGCGAATATCGGCAGCGCTTTCTCGCAACTGCGGCGCCCCTCCTTGAGGAGCTCGAGCAGTTTAAGAACACGCAACTCGCCACCGCTACCCGCACGAATTGACCCGCTGGCATCGACGGCTATGGGGCACTACTACATCGGCCTGAACTCGGGCACCAGCATGGACGGCATCGATGCCGCGCTCGTTAGTTTTGGAGATGGGTCAGTCGAGGTTCACGCGACACACGCACACCCCTACCCGTTAGAACTTCGCAACCGGCTGATAGCCGCAATACGTAACCCGGATCGATGCACGATTGACGAAGCCGGGCAACTGGATCACTGGACAGGTGAATGTTTTCGCGACGCGGCGCTGACCTTGCTTGCCGACGCGCAAGTCGCTGCCGACCAGGTCACAGCGATCGGCAGCCACGGCCAAACGTTGCGACACCAACCCGACGCTGACCACCCGTTTACGATTCAAGTCGGCGACCCGACCATTATTGCAAAGGGCATCGGCATCACAACGGTTGCCGATTTCCGCCGCGCAGACCTGGCGCTTGGTGGTCAGGGCGCGCCGCTCACGCCGCTGTTTCACGAGTGGTTGTATCGTCAGGCCGGGTCAAACAAAGTCATTCTGAACATCGGCGGTATTGCCAATATCACAATCCTCCCGGCCGATGACCGGCAGACATCCGGATTCGACACGGGCCCCGGTAATACCTTACTCGACGCCTGGATCAGCAAGAATCGCGAACAATCATTTGACCGCAATGGCAGCTGGGCGGCACGAGGGATCATCGACGACAATCTCCTGTCCCGTCTTCTCGCCGATCCGTATTTCCAGACGGCGCCGCCCAAAAGCACAGGATTCGAATACTTCAATCTCGAATGGCTTGAGGCAGCGGGAATTGCGGACATTGCGCCGGCAGATGTGCAGGCAACTCTTTGCGCACTGACCGTCCGGAGTGTTTCCGCGGCGATTCAGAATTTCGCAGCCGATACCTCCGACGTGTTTGTCTGCGGCGGCGGTGCCCACAACGCTGAACTAATGATGCAATTGCAGACAGCACTCCCAGATAGTCAGGTAAACTCGACCGCCGCCGTCGGTCTCGATCCGGACTGGGTTGAAGCTGCGGCATTCGCATGGCTGGCGATGCGGACCATGGACGGTCTCGCTGGCAATCTTCCAGCCGTAACGGGTGCGCAACGCGCCGCCGTATTAGGTGCCATATTTCCAGCGGATTAAAATGAGCACTGCCGATTTGTACATCAACCGCGAACTCAGTCAATTCGAGTTCAACAAGCGCGTATTGGCCCAGGCACTAGACCCGAGCGTACCGCTGCTTGAGAGGTTGAGATTCTTATGCATCACCTGCACTAACCTTGATGAGTTTTTCGAGATTCGTATCGCGGCACTGAAGCAGCGAATTGAAATAGGCGCGCCTGCTCAAGGGCCGGAGAAACTCTCCGCTCAAGAATTATTTGATGCCATTCGAATTGGCATGATTGGTGTTGTAGAACAACAATATGATTTGTTGAACAAGACCTTGTTTGGAGAACTAACGGAAGCGGGCGTTCAGTTTCTGCAGAGTGAGGAATGGAATGATGAGCAGCAAGAGTGGCTCGAGAACTATTTTCTCAATCAGGTTGTGCCCGTATTAACACCGCTGACGTTTGATCCGTCACGGCCTTTTCCGCGTGTTTTGAACAAGAGCCTCAACTTCATAGTTCGGTTGCACGGCAAAGACGCCTTCGGCCGGCGCCGACACCGCGGCATGGTGCAGGCACCGAGATCATTGCCGCGAATTATTCAGTTGCCCGAGCACCTGAGCAAACCCGATTGCCAGAGTTTTGTGTTTCTCTCGTCGATCATTCGCGTGCATGTCGACAAGCTGTTTCAGGGTCTTGAAGCCGATGGTTGCTATCAGTTTCGTGTAACTCGAAACAGCAACCTGTATGTCGACGACGAGGAAGTCAGCGATCTTGTCCGAGCACTGGAAGGTCAGCTCGAAGCCAGCCGCTATGGTGCGGCCGTGCGACTCGAAGTCAGCCACGAATGTCCGGAAGACCTGCAGCAATTCCTGCTTGATCACTTCAAGCTCGCTGAACACGATATGTACCTGGTCGACGGGCCGGTGAACCTGAATCGCCTCGCGACCATTTGCGACATGGAGGATCGGCCTGAGCTTCGCTACCCGAGCTTCGCGCAAGGCTTACCTGAAGAGCTGTTAACAGACGAGAACCTGTTTTCGTTGCTCTCAAAGAAAAACGTTCTTCTGCATCACCCCTATCAATCGTTCGCGCCAACGATTGATTTCATCAGCACGGCATCCTCAGATCCCGACGTGCTTGCTATCAAAATCACGCTGTATCGAACTGGCCCCGACTCTCCGATTGTTGATCTCCTCGTTGATGCGGCGAGAGCGGGCAAGGAAGTTACGGTCATTATCGAATTGATGGCGAGATTTGACGAAGCCGCCAACATTTCTCTCGCCAATCGCCTGCAAGAGGCCGGCGCCCACGTCGTGTATGGGCTCGTGGGCTACAAGACTCATGCGAAAATGACGCTCGTCGTGCGACGTGAGTCCGATCAGCTGATTCGTTACGTACACCTTGGTACCGGTAACTACCATCATGCGACGACGCGGGTGTACACAGATTACGGGTACATGAGTAGCAGCCAGCGACTCGGCGAGGATGTGCACAAAATATTCATGCAATTAACGAGTCTGACCGAAGCGCGCGATCTTACTCGAATGCTGGCATCGCCGTTCAGCCTCTATGACGCCCTGATCGAAAAAATCGGTCGCGAAGCCGATAACGCGCGCGCCGGGAAAAAGGCGCGCATCATTGCCAAGATCAACTCGCTGAATCAAACCGGAATTATCGATGCGCTCTACGAAGCGTCAAAAGCCGGGGTTCGCATCGACCTCATCGTCCGCGGTATTTGCTCTTTGCGCCCCGGTGTACCCGGGCTGTCTGACAACATTCACGTTCGATCAATCGTTGGCCGCTTTCTCGAACATTCGCGCGTGTACTATTTCCTCAATGATGGCGACGAGGAATTCTATTGCTCAAGCGCTGACTGGATGGAAAGAAATCTGCTGCGTCGAAACGAATCGTGTTTCGAAATACGGCAGAAGCGACTCAAGGATCAGATTCGTGGAGATCTGGAGCTGTTTCTAGCCGACAATTGCCAGGCGTGGACACTGCATGGTGATGGTAGTTACAAGAGACTAAGTCCTGGTAAGGACGAGCCCGTGTCGGCTCAGGCAGTATTTCTCGAGACACTTGCCGCGCCTAGCTAAAGGTCAGCTCATAACCTGCGTCTTGCAGATATCCTTGCTCACGCTCCAGATCCGCGACAGTCAGTGGATTTTCCTCCAACCACGCAGAATCAAAACGCAGCGCCATGGAGTGGCCGTCCACAAGCAATTCAATCGATGGCAATTCCACCATACTGCGACTTCGATTAAGCAATACCGCGAGTCGCAAGATCATAGCCAGTCGCAGCGCCATGTCTCGCCAGTTTCGCGGCAACTGGTTTTTGGAGGGGTTGTCGATCGAGAGACGCTGACTGCCAATAAGGAACGCGAGAAAACGTTGCTCGGCCCTTGGGAATCCCGGTAAGTCCGCATGCTCGGCGATATAGGCGCCATGAAGCTGAAACCCGTCGTGTGAGATATCGAGACCAATCTCGTGCAACCGCGCCGCCCAGTCGAGCATATCCTTGCTGAACGGCATCTCCAGTTGCCAATTCGCCGTGCACTGCCTGAGCAATGTCTCCGCGGTGGCAGCAACGCGTCTGGCCTGTGCCTCGTCCACTTGATACCGAGCCGCCATCGCACGAACGCTTCGTTCACGCGCATCTTCGTGCGTCAAACGCCCAAGCAAGTCGTACAGCAGTCCCTCCCTGAGCGCGCCGTCGGAAACCTGCAGCGAATTGACGCGTAATACGCGAAGCAACTCCGCCAGAATCGCGAGCCCGCCGGGCCACACCTGCGCACGTCGTTCTGACAGACCGCGCAGTGACAGGTTTTCAATTCTCTCGAAGGTGAGTACGCGCTCGATTAACTGTTCCAGCGAATCCGGCGTCAGGTTCTGTGAATCAATAATGCCCAGCTCGCTAGCGACGCTCGCCGTCGCACGGATTGTCCCGGATGTCCCTATCGACTGGACGTCAGCGGCCTCTCTGAAAAAAGCTTTTACCGGCCTGAGTTCAAGTCGGGCAGCGACTCGAGCCTTGTCGAAAGCCTTGCGCGTTATCTTGCCTTGCGGAAAGAAGCGCTCCGTCATCGATACGCAGCCGAGGTGCAGGCTCTCAAGAGCGCGGGGTTCATTGCCCTGGCCGAGAATCAACTCGGTGCTGCCTCCACCTATATCGAGCACGAGCCGTAAACCGTCAGTCGGCGGCAAACTCTGCGCCACGCCCTGGTAGATCAAGCGCGCCTCTTCGATGCCGGAAATGATCTCAATTGGATGCCCGAGTGCGGATTCTGCGTCGGCCATGAATCCGGTATCTTCTCGCGCACGCCGGATCGTGCTGGTGCCTGCTGCGCGTACGCGGCCTGCGTGAATATCACGAAGCCGCTCGCCAAATCGGGACAGGCAATCCAGGGCTCGAGCCCGAGCGTCGGGCGACAAGTCGCCGCTGGCGGACAGGCCTTCTGCCAGTCGCACTGTTTCACGCAGGCGGTCAAGTATGGCGAGCTGTCCGTGGCGCAGCTCGCCGACGATCATGTGAAAACTGTTGGAACCCAGGTCAACGGCAGCGATGACCTCGGGCGGAGAGCTGGAAGCGGTATCAAGCCGTGAAGGACTGTCCACAACCGCAGGTTGTCGTCGCATTTGGATTACGAATGATGAATTGCGCGCCCTGCAAGTCTTCCTTGTAGTCAATTTCCGCGCCCATCAGATACTGGACGCTCATGGGGTCGATAACGAGCATTACACCCTTGTTAACGACCTCGCTGTCACCCTCTTCGATGTTCTCATCGAAGGTGAAGCCATACTGAAAGCCGGAGCAACCACCACCGGAAATGAACACTCTGAGCTTAAGCTCGTCATTCTGCTCTTCTTTAATTAACTCGCCCACCTTGTGTGCCGCAGCGTCTGTAAAGACGACCGGTGGTGGTGGAGCTACATTGTTCGCGACTGATGTTTCTGACTGCATGTTTTTTCTTTCCTGTCCTTTGGACGATTATGACTCGCCGCCAGCGGCGACCGATTCGTCAATATGGCTTGTTTGTTCGAGTAATGGTACCTGCCCGTCGGGCTGATGCACGAGTTTACCGTTAATCTCCGCACCAATGGCCATTTCAATGAGATTGTAATACACATTGCCTATGACGCGAGCCGTGGGCCCAAGTTCAACCCGCTGCGTAGCGAACACATCGCCACGTACGATGCCGTGCAGCACGACATAAGGTACTGTCACACCACCTTCGACGTTGCCATCTTCGCTGACGCTGAGCGCCGAATTGCTCTCCGGATCCGCACTTACGCTTCCGTTGACGGTGCCATCAACATGGCAGCCACCCTCAAAAACCACATCCCCGCTAACCTTGGTATTGGCTCCGACCAGCGTATCAACAACTGTGTGCCTGCGTTGTTTTCGACCAAACATGTAGTCCTCCAGCGTGCCTTCGCAGGCATTAATTCGATTCAACCCGTACTTATTTCCCAGGCGAAGGTCTCTTCTATGCTATCGATAGATCGTGTCTTCGAAAGCACCTCTATGTTAATCCGTTCCGGCGTAAACCCGTCCGGCAGAATAATTTCACGATCAAAGCCCTGAAAATAGCGAAACGAGAATGGCCAGCTCTTGCTCGCATCTGCGGGCAGCAGTTGGGCGAAATCGATTCTAGCCTCTGTTCCGTCCTGATCGCCGACAACCGTCAATTTAACGTCGCCACTCACTTTTCGATCGTGTTTGAGGGATTGTAAGAGAACCAGGCGAACATTGTAGGCACGTTCAACCGAGCCACGCGTTAGCCTGAGATCCTGGACTCGTAATCCTGCAACACCATCCGTTGGCGACACGATACCTCGATAAAAGGCGATGGCGTCAGTTTGTTCCTGAATCTTCGCCTGCAATGTCATCAGGCTCGTTTCGACGTCTTTGTAGGCTTCCTTGTCAATCTCACGGTGCGTTTCAAGCAGCACTACCTGCTCTTTCAGCCCAGCAATTTCGGCTTGCAGGCCGTCTATTCTGCCCTCAAAGCTCTGCCGTTCTGCAGCAGCATCTACGATGTTGTAATTGGCCTGAATTCGGCCAAATTCGAACACCAGGTAGCCGAAAACCACAATTAGCACGGCCAGGAAGACGCGCACCGTAAAGACGCGTCCTCGACTATGTAGCTGCAATGGTGAATATCTGGCCACGGAGTTCTTCGTTCAGATCAAAGACGTTATGTTACGCGGTGGCCCGACCCGAGAGAAGTGCGGCACGTCACGGTTTGGCGGCCGCGATGTCCTTTTCGAACGCGCTGCGCCAGCGCTTTGGCCACCATCGAGGCTGCGGCGGCAGGCCCTGCGGATAGACCGTCGATCCCAGTTCGTGGAGCGCCCGCGCGTAAACGCGTCGCTTGAAATAGATTACCTCATTGACAGGTCGCCAGAAATTCACCCAGCGAGCACGATCAAATTCCGGCTGCTCGCCGAGGTCAAAACGCAGGTTTTCGACCGAGGTTAAGAGACGCAGCATGAACCAGCGTTGTTTTTGGCCGATACACAGCGGTTTGCTGTTACGGCGAATATACTTGCCTGGAAGGCGGTACTGCAGCCAGTCCGCCGTTACGCCGAGTAATTCGACGTCGGCCCGCTCAAGACCGACCTCCTCACGGAGCTCGCGGTACATCGCTTCCTCGGGCTCTTCGCCACGCAATACCCCGCCTTGCGGAAACTGCCAGCCCTTGCTGCCCACGCGACCGGCGAGCAATACCTCGCCGTCTGTGTTCGCAAGAATGATGCCGACGTTCGCACGGAACCCTTCTGCGTCTATCCAGTCGTTGCTCATTGCAACCGATACAAAAACTCTAACTACCTTTAACTTTACACCAAATGTGGGCATTGTCATTGACTCCTTGCGTGCTGAGACTCGTATTGATCGCCAGACACCCAACATTGCTTTTTGCCGGCCTTGTCAGCCTCACCGTCGCCGCGTTTCTCGTCGCGCTGTCCTTTGGTAGCGCCGACACCAGTTTTGGCGAGACTCTCAGCGCCCTGGCTGGTACGGCATCGGAAAGAACAAACTCGCTGATTCTGGATCTGCGGCTGCCACGCGCACTGACTGCCTTCTCGGTGGGCGGCCTTCTGGCTATCGCCGGTGTCCTGATGCAGGTATTGCTCCGGAACCCGCTTGCAGACCCTTACATACTCGGCAGCTCTGGCGGCGCTGCAGTTGCCGCGCTGGCGGCAATGCTTCTCGGACTGGGAAGTTTGTTTGTTGATCTTGCAGCGTTTGGTGGCGCGATGGCCGCCACACTACTGGTGTTCTCGATTGCTCACGGCACCGGCAGTTGGGCACCCGCGCGATTGCTGTTAACGGGCGTGGTACTAGCAGCGGGGTTTAGTGCTGCGACTACATTGATGCTCGCTCTAAGCCCCGACCAGAATCTGCGCGGCATGCTGTTCTGGCTCATGGGTGATTTGAGTTTCGCATTCGATCCGTGGCGTTGTTTCTCGGCGCTGGTATTTTTGGTTTTCGCCAGCACGCTCGCGGCTCGTCACCTGAACGTCCTCTCACGCGGCGAAATGCAGGCAGCCATCGTCGGCATGCCTGTTGTGGGCTTTCGTTACCTGGTTTTTGCGGCGGCTTCGCTGGCAACCGCTTTGGCGGTCACAACAGTTGGCGTCATTGGTTTTATCGGCCTGGTCGTGCCGCACCTTGTGCGGCTGGTTGCCGGCAGTGATCACCGCATCGTGGTTCCTGCATCAGCGCTGGCCGGCGGCATCTTGCTTGTGGTCGCCGATACTATGGCCAGGACAGTGATAGCGCCGCGGCAGCTGCCCGTCGGTGCATTAACCGCAATGATCGGAGTACCGCTGTTTTTGCTATTGATGGGACGTAGCCGCGAGCCACGCAAGGCAGTTTAGTCGTCATCCCTCATCAACGGCGATCTGGTCCCTACCACCGGATTTCGCACGATAGAGAGCCACGTCAGCGCGAGCTAGCAGCGAATCGCCAATCGTTTTCAAGTCGTCGGCCTTCGGCTCGGGACACACGCCGTCGATACCAATAGACGTCGTAATGTTTACAGAATCTCCGCTCGGCAATTCGTACGGTTCTCGCGAAACCGCCTTATGAATGCGCTCGGCAAGCAAGGTCGCCGAGGCAATGTCGGTATCCGGGAGCAGCACGACAAACTCTTCGCCCCCATAACGCGCGGCAACATCGTTGGCGCGAACCTCGGCGTCAATGCGATTTGCGAACTCCTGAATAACGGCATCGCCTGCAGCATGTCCCCACGTGTCGTTAACGCGTTTGAAATGATCAATGTCCAGCATCAGGCACGCGAGATGACATTGCTCACGCCGGGATCGGGCCAGCTCTTCTTTGATACGCACCCGCAAGTAACGGCGGTTGTGCCATCCGGTTAGTACGTCAGTGAAACCACTGCGCAGCAAACGAGCTCGGTTGATCTCATTCTCAATACAAAAGGACGCAATAATTCCGAGGTGTGCGAGGAAATCAGCCGCATGCGCTCGCGTGAATCGCTCCTCATCTTTGCTTCCCAGGTTGATGCTGCCGATCAACTGATGCCGGTGAGCCAGTGGGATCATCGCGATACTCGCGAGTCCCGACGCCCCAGGGCAAACCAGTTGGTGGTCACATGCTGAGTACGCGCCGAGCCAGGGCTGCCTCAAGGCGACATACTGGGGCGCAATGCCTGCCATCGATTCGACCATTACGAGGTTTTCGAATTCCTCGACCGGCATACCGGCGGCCAGTAGTAGATGACGGATGTCGTGATCGGGGTCGCACAACACAACGCTGACATACTCAAGACCATAGCTGGCACGAAGTCCCAGCAGCATTTCTCCGATTAACGAACCAAGATCGTCAGCCTGCAGCAGCCGCAATTCTCGCTGTTGGGATCGACGCATTTTGTCATCGTTCCGCGCGACCTCGGTGGTCAGGGCCTCCAGCTGTCGCTCGGCCAGCGCCAGTTTCACGGCCATTTCATCCGTCAGTGACATCGCCTAGCCGCGCATATCCATGTAGCTGCGACCGTTTTGCATGAGTTCAACGAATCCGCTTTCGTTGCCATTAGCGACGAGCTCTCGAATACGCCGCGACGCATCACAAAGTGCATCCAGCGCATCAAGGCCGAATTTGTTGAGGTGCTGAATCTCGAAATACAGGTGCGGGTTGTCTCGCGCGACTGCTTCGGATACCAGCAGCTGGGAATCAAATGTTGTCGACGACATTTTGGCAAGCTTCGGCGCTGCCTCTCCGCTTTCGGCTAGCGCCGTAAAGAACGCAATATTGAGCGCGTGCGACAAGCCGAGGACGTATGCGATCAGCCGGTCGTGATCCTCCAGTCCCATATCGAGCGGCTCAACCATCGTAGATCGAAACAGCGCCTTGGCATCATCAGTCGCTTTGCTGGATCCCACTTCGCAGAAGATCAGGTGGTGCCCTGAAAGCAATCGAGTGTCCGGACCGTACATAGGGTGTAAAGACGTAACGCGACAACCCGCTCTGTGCAGCTCCTGCAAGCCATCGACGAGCGGTGACTTAAGCGAGCCGATATCGAAAATAAGGCCCTTCGGTTTGAGAACGGCAAGCTGCGCCAGAATTCTGCCGGAAACCGCGAGCGGCGCCGCAACAACGATGACATCGTAGTCCACTCCGGCATCCGTCCAGTTCTTGAAGCACCCTGGCCCGTCTTCAAGCCCCGGATCCGCGACAGTCGTCGCGAAACCCTGTGACGAAAAGAAATCGGTGAACCAACCGCCCATCTTGCCCGCGCCGCCGATAATGAGAACGCGCTGTCCGTCCCCGGCACCCTCCGCAATAACTCGTTCGCGCTCCTGGCTGGCCAGCGACGATTGAATCAGCTGCCTCAGGACGCCTTCGGCGAGGTTTGGGTCGATACCCAGTTCGCTGGCCTGTGCGCGCCCCATATCAAGCACGTCCTTTTCTCGCGCGTAGTCACGCGTTCCACGACCGCTTGTTTGCTTGTTGCGACCTATTTTCGCAACGATTCGCTGGCGCTCCGCGATCAAGCCCACAAGCCGCTCGTCAACAGCGGATAGTTCTTTTCGAAGATCATCAAGACTCATTAGACCGTTTTTCTTCCAAAATGTACGTGAGGAATTCTTTTTTACAGGAGACATGCAACGCGGAGCAAGCCGGACACGTTGTCCACCGCGCTGCAATCGTGCGAATATCGCCGTCAGGGTCAACACCAACACTTAGTGGAGCATAACTACGATGAAGACTCGCGCCGCAGTCGCCTGGGAAGCTGGCAAGCCGCTTGAGATCGAAACCATTGATCTCGATGGACCAAAGGCAGGCGAAGTACTGCTCCGTAATGTCGCAACCGGCGTTTGTCACACCGACGCATTCACGTTATCCGGCGAAGATCCTGAAGGCATTTTTCCGGCAGTGCTTGGCCACGAAGGTGGTGCGATCGTTGAGGAAGTCGGCGAGGGCGTTAGCTCTGTTAAGGCCGGCGACCATGTCATTCCGCTGTACACGCCCGAATGCGGCGAGTGCAATTTTTGCACCTCTGGAAAAACCAATCTTTGTCAGGCAATTCGCGCGACGCAGGGCCAGGGTCTGATGCCGGATGGAACCTCGCGGTTTTCGATGGATGGCAAGACGATTTACCACTACATGGGCACATCCACGTTCAGCGAGTACACCGTGCTGCCCGAAATTTCTGTCGCCAAAGTCAGGCAGGAAGCACCGCTCGAGAAAATCTGTCTGCTGGGCTGTGGCATCACGACGGGTATCGGCGCGGTGTTAAACACGGCAAAGGTTGAGCCGGGTGCAACAGTCGCCGTATTTGGGCTCGGTGGTGTAGGCCTGAGCGCCATTCAGGGTGCCGTGATGGCCGAGGCCGGGCGCATTATTGCCATTGATATCAACACAGACAAGTTCGAACTCGCCACACAACTTGGTGCGACGGATACGGTTAACCCCAAGGATCACTCGTCTCCGATTCAGGACGTCATCGTTGATCTGACAGACGGCGGCGTCGATTACTCGTTTGAGTGCATCGGCAACGTCGATCTGATGCGTGCCGCTCTCGAGTGCTGTCACAAGGGCTGGGGTGAATCAACGATTGTTGGCGTTGCTGGCTCGGGCAAGGAAATATCCACGCGTCCGTTCCAGCTCGTAACGGGCCGTGTCTGGCGTGGCACGGCATTTGGAGGCTGCAAAGGCCGTTCGCAATTGCCCGGCATGGTCGACCAGTACATGGACGGCGAGATCAAGATCGACGAGTTCATTACGTATACGATGCCTCTTGAGGACATAAACCGGGCGTTTGATCTTATGCACGAAGGTAAGAGCATTCGTTCCGTGATTCACTTTTGATCCATCCAACTGATGGTCGCAATGCCGCCTGAGAGAGTTCATTGACCAAGGTAGCCGTCGCTACGACTTCAGCACTTGCCGCCGAAGCCGCGCGTGAGATCGCCGCGAACGGCGGTAATGCGGTCGACTGCGCTCTTGCGGCAGCGCTCTTTACGATTAACACCGAGCCGGGAGTATGTGCGCTGGCCGGTAGCGCATTCATTACTGTTTGGACTCCTGGCAACGAGCCGATAACGATAGACGGTAATGTTGCCGTACCCGGCCGTGGCCTTGCCGAATGCGAACTCGGTGGCGGCGCGAGCAGCGTGAAGATTACCTACGGCGGCGGTATCACAACTCTTGCCGGCCCCGGATCCGTCGCAATACCGGGCACGCTTGCTGCGATAGATCGGGCATCGACGTTGTTTGGCAAGA
>RCNB010001201.1_pt1 | contig 16374 bp, 15 predicted proteins | sample 2041321 | NCBI WGS metagenome assembly RCNB01 (sample SAMN09708232, study PRJNA481090) | Marine sediment metagenome, whole genome shotgun sequencing project. | reverse complement strand
CCCACTCGTCGTGCAAATCCAAGATGAAACGAATAAAAGAATCACTGTAGGTGGTATGCCCGCCGACACGAAGCACCAGAGCGTCAGGATGGTTCAGGCGGAAACGCAGAACCTGTTCGCGCAGACGCCACTCCTTTTCTTCTTGCGTTGAATCTGAACCAGGATCGCATACGGGGCGACCGGGACCGGCAAGCTCCATGTCTTCAAAGGTTCCTTCTATCTGCTTTTTACGCTCATATACCTGCGGTCGGTTTACTTGGGCCTGCTCGCAGATCTTGACCAGAGTCCCTTCAAGGCTTACTCCCATGCTGTCAGCAGCTTCTTGTACTAACTTGTGGGTGGCGATTAACGTAAGCTTGTTATTTTTACAGTCTTCTAATAAATTCATGGGAAATTGGGTGGTCCTTTAAGGTTAATTATGTTTGATACTTTATAATAGATATTTGTATAATACATTATTCTAGTATGAAGAGTTTTGTGCACTCTGCCGCGTATCTGCTAAATATAGGAAGAAGAAAAAATCTGTCCGTTCGAGACAATGAATAGGGATATTATTACATCGGTTTTTTTATGATTAATTCACTTTCTGATATTTCTTGAGCACTCCCATTGTCAGATCAACAGCTTCCCTAGTCTTAGCGAGTCTAGCGACACGTGTAACCTGTCTGACATCCTTGCTCTTAATATCGTCCCATACAATTTCACCAATATATCGTGCCAATTCTTCAGTAATATTCTCGGCTTGTGCTACATAGCTTGAACATATATTCATAAATTGTGACCGATTATATTCTGGAAATTCTAAGATTTGAAACCTACTTAGCAATTCTCTGGGAATGTTTTTTAACTCGTTTGTAGTAGCGAAAACCAGTGTATCTCTTTCTACGGTTTTGACATATCCCTTCAAGGTAGTAACAACTTGACCGGTTTCCATGAGGGATAGAAGGGATGTAGTAACACTCCGTTTTGCCTTATCTAGCTCATCGAATAGGAGATATAATGGTGCATCTTCTATCAAGACTTGATGTAGACCCGCTTTTGATACCCTAGACCCAACAATCAGTTTGGAAAACCTCAGTTTCTGGAGTTCCAAGAGAAACATGGATTTAGCTGAGGCTGGTGGTCCATGAAATAGCCAGTGAACGATGGATTCATTTCTTATTGCGGTTCTAATAATTTCCTTCAGGTCGTCATAACCTACTATATTCTTGAATAACGATGAGGCGTCTTTGGCTTGAAGTGATGGGGTCCATCTATTTTCTAAAGGTAGATCTTTCATGATTAAAACACCATATTAGTTCCTATTGGGAACGAATTGTTTCCTTCGTCTCTCTTCATCTTCTTTCATCTTTTTAACATTGACGGGTGTGTGTAAATAAAAAGATAACCGCAAAATTTCACATAAAAACTTTAGAACCCATTCTTCTTTAAGGATATCCATCGAAATTTGATAGTGAGGTCATTTCAAAGACATCCTTCAATAATTCCGAAGAAGTATTTTTCTCGTTTCCGTTTTCAAGTTTCTTTATCTTAAGTTCACTGAAGATCTTTCTCAACTGGATCTTGGACTTAGCAGGATCATGACCAAATCCAAAGTATTCAGAAAAGTAGGCTGTCGTCTCAACCATATATGACCCATTTACCTTTTCTCGTGTTATCAAACCCATATCATCCATCTTTTTGAGGTGACTATAAACATGACTTCCTCTATCTGCTACAACTTGGGTTTGTGCAACTGGGTGATGGTATGCAACATATGAGAGGGTCCTCAGGGGCCCACCTGACAGTAAAGGCCTATTTGTAAACCGTTTAACCGTTTCATCATATCGCTCTTTCAACCGCATAACTGCTAAGTCTCCGGGTAAAAGCCTGACTTCTAAGGCACTTTTCCTTACTTCATATTTTATTGCCAAATCATGTAACAGATTTTTAATCACTTTTTCAGATTTTGTGCGTATAACCATCATTAAAGCAGTAACATTAACAGGTCTCCCTGCTGCATAAAGGGCTGCTTCTAGCATAGCAATTCTTTCAATATTTTTTTTATTAATACTCAATATCATCTATCTCTTTCACTTTTACTATGATGCTGGTCTCTTCTTCATCCTGATAGAGATCGATTTTATGTCTCTGAGCCAAGAATAGCAGCATCATGAACAACCTTACTAGGTCTAATGACTTGTACCCAGGATTTAGTAGATCGAAAAAATTGATCTCACTTCTACGCATCTGCATGATTCTTTCGTAGAGGTTCGTTGAACGGTCTTCAATTTCAAGGAGATAGTCATCCAGGTCTAAGAAGTCAGGTATAACAGGAAGTGTAGGGAGCTTTGGGATCACAGTTTTTCTTTCTTCTGTAAGGGCTCTTTCCAGCGCGGTGATTAGGTCAGACATAGAGGTTGTAGTAAATTCAAATCGGAAGGGCAAACTTAACGGTGGAGGGATGTAAAAATCTAGTTTATCCTCTAAGGGTTTAGGAGGGTCCTCCATCTGGAGCAATAGCTCTGCTTTTTTCAGGTAGATAAGAACTGAGGAGTTGATTGCAGTTCCAGCGATCCTGTAATCTATTCCTACCTTATTCATCTCATCGAGAAGTGAATTCAGAAGGTTAACCAGATCGATGCTCCACGGTGAGGTTTTGTCCAGTTTGGAATTCTTGAATAGTATATCCCATGGTTCTCTTAGGTAGAAGGGTTTATCCTTACTCATCAGGTTGAAACCTTCGCTTTCTTCATGGGTAAGGTTAAAACATGGCTTTTTCCGCCTTGTGCGAATACTCCGTATATCCTATCTGCGTTGTGGACCATTATGTCCTTAAGGCTCACCATAAGGAATTGACTGTCCGTGGTATTATCCTTGAGTACTTCAGCTAGACGGGTTGTATTCAAGTCATCAAGATGAGCGTCTATCTCGTCGAATAGATAAAAGGGAGCTTTCAGGAATCTCTGGATCGCCAGTAGATATGTGATGGCTGCTACTGAACGTTCACCACCGCTGGCTCCGGCAGCTAGTCTCAAGGGTTTACCGGGGAACTGGACGTATAGGTCTACTCCACCAGAGAAGGCGTTCTCTGGCTTCTGTAGTTCAAGCCTTCCATCTCCTCCACCTGAAATCTTGGAGAAGATATGGGAAAAGTTTTCGCATATCTCATTGAAGGCTTTCATGAAGTGGTCTGTCTTATCACGTTCCACCATTTCGATAAAGTTCAGTATTGACCCCCTCTCATTTTCAAGCTCATTTATGTGAACACTCAGGTGCTTGTAGTTGTATGCGTCAAGCTCATAGTTCCTGACGGCTAACTGGTTTATTGCACCAAGAGACATCTTTTCTCTACGAACACGCTGTAAAGTAGACTCTACCTGATTTAGATCTGCTTCTTCAGTTGGTACGGCATCCTCATATCCGAGACGTGCTAGTTCTTCGAATTTCTGTTCAGCTTGAAGACGGCATTTCTCAATTTCGACATTGACGCTCATTGCCCTCCTATCTATGTTAACTCGGTTTCTATCGAGACGTTCAATCTGCCTATCCAGTTTCTGTACGTTCGCTCGGTGTCTTTCAAGCATCTTTGATGTAGCTTCAACTTCTGAGGTGATCGAATCAAAAGATTTCTCTAATTCTTTTAGCTGTTCTCTTTCTTCGTTATTCCTTTTTTCATTGTCTATTTTCTCTTCATCTAATACAGCTATCTGTTGATTCCAGTTAGCTATTTGGGTTTCAATATCTTCTGTTTTCATAGAGAGATAGCGTTCAACAAGGGATGTCTGTACAGATACATCGGATCTGATCTGGGACACGTGTTCACGGAGCTTCCCGATCTCCCGTTCAACGTTATCATAGTTTAACTCAAATCGTTTGATATCGGACGGAGTCAACCCACGTAGTTCAGCTATCTCATTCTTGGTACGCTCTATTTCGTTCAACGTCTTTTCTTTTCGCTCTTGGAGGGTTGAAGCAAGGTTGAGTTCCTTTTCTTTATCAGACCCAATTTTTTTGATGTTATTATTTATTGTGTCTATGTTCCTTTTTATTCGCTGGATGTTTTCATTAGTTTCTTTGATCTGTTTATTTATTCCATCAATGTTACCATTGAAATGATCAAGCATTTCTGTGAGGTCTCTGAGACCTTTCCCTGATTTTCGCAGATCAGTCATTCTTGTTGTGAGACGTTTTCTAAGGGCTTTTATTGTGGTTGACAGGCCTTTGATGGAGTCCTCACTTGGTATAAGTTTATTATAGTCGGGTGCTCGACGCCAGTGGCCACCAATAAGACCACCTTTAATTTCAAAGAGGTCACCTTCAAGGGTAACCGCCCGATATCCTCTCTTCATTATTTTTACTGCTGTATCCTTGTCACTGACCACATATGTGTCACCCCAAATCAGCCTAACTGCAGGATCATAAACGGGATCATATCGGATCAGGGAAGGGAGATACCCCTCTACACCTGACATTTTAATAGTAGGTAGTGGTTCAGGAGGATTGATATCACCTAGTGGAATAAAATGAGTCATACCCAACCTGTTCCTTTTTAAACTCTCAATACATTCAACAGCGGTCTCAATGTTTTCCACAACTATTGATTTACTCCAACCAGAGGAAGCAGTATCTGCAGCTCTCTGATATTTCAAATCAATTTTAACAAGAGACCTAAGAATACCATGGTATCCGTCTAAGGCACCGGCTTCACCCATCTCTGTGATTCTGCTTTGAGCTTTCTCATCTGTAACAATATTCTTCCAGAGATCACGTTTAGCTGAAAATTGAGTGATTGTTAATTCAGCATCTTTAGCGAGTTTATTTGCACCCTCTATAGTGTTCCGTATGTTTTTCTGCCTTTGTATCTGTGAATCAATATTGTTTAACATATCCTCGAATCTTGCAGCTTCATCCACTTTGAGAATTTCAAAATCTTTGATTTTATCCTCTAATGCTTCAATTGTTCTCTGCGAGTCAACACGTTTCTGCCCAAGATCTTCAATTTTACTTTGTATTGAATTCGAGTTAAGGGAGTGTCTGTTAATACTTATTTCTAATCCGCTTAAGCTTTCCTGCATGGGAACAAGGTCAGCAGTTAATTGTTCAATTCGCATTTGATTAGATTCAGCGGTTTCTTTATGAGTCCGAATACTCTCAGATAATTCAGTTAATATTTCGTTTTTATCGTCTATTTGTTTATTAATATTTACTTCACGTTGATTGAGCTCTTCAAGGTTCTTCTTTTTCTCATCTATCTCAATCTTACTTCGTGCAATCTCATTTTGCTTGGATTCAATGTTCCGCAGAATTCGATTTTTCTGGGTTTCTATTTCCTGTAACCGCAATTCAATTGAGTGTATGAGTGTGCGTTTCCCAACTAAATCCGATTTTAGGATAGGTAGCTGAGTGTTCCCCCGCTCGGAAGCCTCTTTGGTAAATTCCTCAAGCTGTTCCCGTGCTTCTTCTCTACCTTGGATGAGGTTTTCTCTATCTTTTTCAATAGTTTCAATTGATTCATTATTTAGTTTCAGTTGTTCCCTGTATTCCTGTATTTTTGTTTCAAGGGAATTAATTTGAGTGGAAAGTTTGATAGCCTCTAGCCGTGCTTCGTCATTGGAGAGAAGGTTGAATCGGAGAGCGTCATTCATCTGTCGCTCCAGTTCATTCACTCGTTTTCGGACTTCATCGCTTTTCGCAGAAGCAATCTCGATCTTTCGCTCAGCTTCATTTAATCGGACTTTGGCCTCGGATTTCTTCTCATCGTATTCCTTTAGACCTACTAGATCTTCAAGAGCATTCATGCGTTCAGATGATGTAAGGTCACTTAGTCGTGTAGCTGTTCCCTGAAGGACTATGTTGTATCCACCAGGAGTGATACCAGCCATCGTCAATAGGTCAAGGAGCTGTTTTCTAGAGGTCCTCTTCCCATTTAGGAAGTATTTACTTTTACCCAATCGGTCCATCCGCCTTCCAATGCTGATACTATTTCTGTCGATAGCTAGCCCTCTATCTCTATTGTCGAAGTAAATTGTTACCTGTGAGTATTGGGGTTTGGATCCATCCTGTCCTGCTGCATCATATATTAAGCCAGATAGATCGGGAACACGCATGCGTTTGGATCCAAGCTCACCCAAAACGAATTGAACAGCATCAAGAATGTTGCTTTTACCACTCCCATTAGGGCCTGTGATTACATTGAAGCCTTTATCAAAATTCAGCTTGATTGTACCATTGAATGATTTAAAGTTCCTCAATACTATTCTCGAAATGTGTACCAATCCATCATACCCCAAATTTGTAATGCCCTACCGGTCTATCCTAAAGGTAATTAAACCTAATGACACCGGAATCTGCAAATTTCTATATTCATTTAAACATTACAAGACTATCGACTCAAAAAAATTGACTCAACTCGGTATTATGCAGTATTATGGAAGGATTATTGGGTTGAATGGTTTCGTAGTTTGTTTTCGGAGATTCAATCTCCCGTGAATGCTGGCCCAAATTTTAAACATAGAATAACTAATAATAGAATTATGAATCGCATCCAGAAACTCGGCTTAATTGTAGATGAATCAGGCTATGATGCATACGTTGTGACTAACAGCAGTAACATCTTGTATTATACGGGAACCATTGGTGGAGGTAGGCTGGTTGTTGCTCCAGGGAGAGACCCTGTCCTCCTTTCAGGAGGACTGAACATTGCACCTGCCCTTGATCTAGTACGAGATTGTAAGGTAATACCATATTCAAGAGAGAATGGAAATGAAGTTTTTGCAGATGCCCTCTTAGGATGCAAGAAAGTCGCATTTGACGGCATTAATGATAGACTAAAATCAACAGTCGAAGCATTGAAGAACGTAGATTCTCAGATTGTACCAGACCTAGTTAAGGATATGAGAAAAGTCAAGGATGAAAAGGAAATCAATCTGATGCGCCGAGCTGGTGAACTTGCAGATTTGGGTATGCAGGCAATAAAGAACTTCATCGGGGAAGGCGTCAGGGAGTATGAAGTTGCTGCTGAGGCAGCTTACGCAATGAGGAAAAATGGTGCAGAAGCTCTAGCATTCCCATTCATAGTAGTATCAGGTCCACGAGCAGCATATCCTCATGGAGGAGTCACAGATAGAAAACTGCGGAAAGGAGACTTTGTAACCATCGACATGGGAGCAGAATACAAGCATTATAAAACAGACATAACAAGGACATTCATAATCGGCGAACCCACAGAAAAAATGAAAACCATTTATGAAACTGTTCTAAAAGCCAACCTAGCAGCGTTAGATATGATAAAACCAGGAGTTCCAGGTAATGAAATCCACAATAAAGCTTCTAAGATTATAGCTGAAGCGGGATATGGTGAATTCTTCAATCATGGTCTAGGTCACGGAGTAGGTCTTGACGTTCATGAAGGCCCTGGCCTTAGCACTCGCAGCAAAGACCTACTCAAGCCAGGAAATGTAGTCACCGATGAACCTGGCATTTACATCAGGGGATACGGCGGGGTGAGAATTGAAGACACAGTCCTCGTTACAGAGAATGGTGCTGATCGACTAACACTTTTCCCAAAGGATATTGACTATATTATGGTCTAATTATTTGCCATATCTTCTATTTCTTTGCTGATAACTTCGGAGAACTCTGAGTAGGTCTATTTCTCTGAATTCAGGCCAAAATACGTCGACAAGGAAGAATTCACTGTAAGCAGCCTGCCATATTAGGAAGTTACTTAGCCTCGATTCCCCTGAGGACCGTATAATCAGGTCGGGATCAGGTTGAGGTAGATGCGAGGTATACAGATTCTTATCTATATGACTCTCATTGATTTCTTCAGGTTTCAGTTCTCCATTCTGAACCTGTTGTGCTATTCTCTTTGTTGCATCTACTATCTCAGCTCTTCCACCGTATGCTAAGGCTATGTTAAGGAAATATCGATCGTAATCTTTTGTTGCTTCTTTCGCTTCCTCAATGAGTTTTTGAAGGTTTTCGTTTAGGAGGGTGGTTCGACCCATGACACTGATTCTAACTTCATAGTCGTGGATTAGATTGGAGTTCATTGTTTTTAAGAGGTTTTCTTCATATATTTTCATGAGTTCTTTTACTTCATTTTCGGGGCGATTGAAATTCTCGGTTGAGAAAGCATAGAGAGTTACTGTGTGAATACCTAAGTCTAGACACCATTTCAGAAAGTCTGAGACTATTTTTGCTCCATGATAGTAACCTTCCCAACTAACCATGTTACGGGAAGTAGCCCACCTGCGGTTTCCGTCAAGAATAACACCGATATGTTTTGGAATTAGTTCTAGGTCTATCTGTCTTTTAAGCCATAGATTATAGAGTTTGTAGACACCAAGTGAGAACAATAGTTCACGAAACATATTGGAAGCCTTTTCTTTAGTCGTAAGACTGCCTTTAAAATAAATCTATTCTAAGATTCATCCTTGTTTAAAGGAAACCTATCCTTGAATCTTCTATATATGAAGAATACAGACATTATCGTAGTTAGAACACCAGCCATAGTCATGATAACCAGAGGTGATTGTATTGTCAAGGTTTTATCAGGTTCTTTCAAGAAGTTCGCCGATTCAATGGCTATGCGCCAAAGCCAGAATGTAATAATTATGCCTACAACATTCTGGAGCATTTTGATGTCTTTCTCTAGGTAGGATGAAGCGGTCCCTCCTATGAGTGAGACCATTACACCAAGTATTATGAAGTCTATGGAGTTGATAAGGAAGTCTCCTATTATCTGAGGCATCACACCTAACCATATTGAGGGATTCTCCCAGATTGGGGGAAACCCTGATTCAAGTCCTTTCCACGTTTGATCTAAGCCAATTATTATACCAAGTACAATGATGATTGCGCCTATACCAGTTGTCGCTAGGTAAAGTTGTCGTGTTGGTGATGGCAGTTTCATTCGGTATTTGACGAATCTTTCATCAAGTCCAAAACCTTTAATCACTAATACAAATCCAAGAAAGACCGAAAGTACTGTACCTGCAATATTGAGTTGCCCAAAAGCGGTGAGAGTCCCCAATATAATGAGCATGAGACCAGGTACACCTAGGCTGACTCTTGAATAGTATGGGTCCTCTATGAGCATCTTGAGATACCGTAACAATACTGCCCAGGTTTCTTCAAGTCTTTCACTGTGTTTAACAACAATATGCTGAATTGAAGTTATCGGTACACGAGATTGAATAAGAGGAATTACGGCTTCATCGCTATAACCGTCTGTTACCAATATTACCCCAGTTGCTTTAAAGCCATCTAATATCCCTTGGAGTTCCCTTACGATTTTTCGGTCTGCTTCTATTCCACCCATTGAGTCACCCGCTATGGTGGCAACCTGATATAGCTCCTCGGGGTATTTTTCGGTAAGTTGATCGAATAAGCGTACTGCCCCGAACATAGCATTGGCGTCTGCCTCCTCTGGGTCGGCTATTGCTAACGCCGTTGCGGCTTCAAGATTCTTATTTCTACTGAGAATGGGAGTTTCGATTTTTGCCTTACGACCTATGTCATTGTCTCCGTCTACGCATAGTATGAGAGTTCTTTCTTCTCCCTGTGACATGGGGCTCAAGAGAAAGAAATGTTACGGGAATATATAGATTCTTAGATGTAATAATCAATATTAATAATAAAAAGTTTAGATTTCCAGTTTCAAAGCTTCTTTAAGACCTTTGTACCGGTTTCTAATGGTAACCTCTGTTACACCTGCTGCATCTGCGATCATTTTCTGTGTACGTTTTTCATCATTCATGACACAAGCAATGTAGAGTGCAGCTGCTGCAAGACCCATGGGATCTTTTCCAGCTGTTGTTTTAAGTCGCTCGGCTTCTCGTAGTATTTCAACTGCTCTCTGCTGTGTTCTCTCTCCGACATTGACTTTGGATGCAATTTTTGGTACTCTGAGGGACGCTGTAGGTATGGGCATACTCATGTTGAGTTCTCGTAGGAGTAGTCTGTAGCATCTTGCTATGTCTTTCTTTTCTATGGGGCTGTGAGTGGATAGTTCTCTTAGTGTTCTTGGGGTTTGGGTTGATCTGCATGCTGCGTATAAGGATGCTGCGGCTATAGCTGAGATTGATCTTCCTCTGACGAGTCCTTTGTCTAGTGCTTTACGGTAGATGACTGCTGCTTTCTCTTTTATGGGTGGAGGTATGTGAAGTTTATCGGTTAACCTGTCGAGTTCTGCCATTGCTTGAGCGAGATTTCTGTCGACACTGCTGTGTACCCTGCTTCTGATTTGCCATTTGCGTAGGCGGAGCATCTGTAGTTTGGTTTTGAGGGGGATTTTTCTGCCGAAGGCGTCTCTTCCGACTCTGCCTATCATTGTTGTTAGGCCTTTGTCGTGTACTGAGAATGATAGAGGAACGCCAACTCTACTTCTTGATTCTTTTTCGCTCTGGGTGAATGCTCTCCACTCTGGACCCTTATTTATTGTGGACCCATTTATAACGAGGCCACAGTTACCACATATTATTTCACCTGATTCAGCAGCATGCACAATGTTACTGCTACCGCATTCGGTGCATACGTCCTTGTTAAGTAATTTACCCCTTCTTCCTGACATTTTTTTGTTCAATCCTCTTATTGGGAGTTTTTTCCACCCCAGAATGATGATCCTCTGCTCAGGATTTTCTGTTCACCTGGATTTACAACCTGTCACCCCGAACGTTATATTTAAGGTTTACCCATGTAATCCATATAGTCTATAGATGGAATGGAACTATATATACTGAAAGATAAGAGAATAGGGACTTCGGTAGCATGCGTTTTTTCAATATAGATCTGTGAATGATATTATAGGAGTAATTGTTATCTGGGTTGGCTTCACTTTGGTATGGGGCTGCAATGTATGAGTGTAGATCTTCGAGTTGCTATTGATATGTTTGTGAGTCAGCTTGTTGATCGGAGTGGAGTTTCGGGTGTAGGTTTATTTGGAAGTTGGGCCAGATATGAGTTTAGGGTTTCTGGTGATCTTGATGTTCTTGTAGTTGGTGGACCCCGTGTGAGTTTTGAGTTTGAAGAGCTTTACGAAGCTGGAGGTTTTCTGTTTAATATTAATCATATTCCTTATCGGTCTGTAGGAGATGTGGTGAGTCCGGATCTGGATCATCGACTTCATGAGCTGCAAGTTTTGTATGATGGGGATGGTGTGCTTTCGCGGGCCAAGGAGTTTGTTGATGATAAGTATCGTTCGAGGGGCCGGGTTGAGGTTCGGACTGATGGGTATTTGACAGGGGCGGATATGTATATGAGTCGGGCGGCTTCGGCTTTAACGCGAGGGGATGTGGGGTCAGCTGTGGTATATGGTGAAGCTACAATGACCCCGATGGCTCACATGTTAATGGATGTGGCGGGATATCCGGTAACTCGTGGTTCTTTGGTGTGGAATCTTCGGCGTTCCTGTGAGAAGTTAAGGTTGCTGGATGTTTTCAGTGACTTCTTGGACGTTAGTCGGCTGGGTAACGTGGATCGTGATTATGCTAGTGTATTATTGAATGTGTTTGAGGATGTATGGGAATATCTACGGGGTATTATTCTTGGGGAATCTGGCTTACAGGTAGGTATGCCCGTGCGGATGCGTCGGGATATCGAATATTTGACGAGTCCTTTGTTATTGCGTTTGATTCAGATGCGTGTGGGGCTTATGCTTGATGGTTTTGACTCCGTGGGTGCTGTGTTTTACATCCGTGGTTGGTTGCTTCCTCTATTGGAAGCATATGCGTGGGTTGTTTCCAGTGCGCGTGGGGATAAGTTCGATTATACTAGTTTGTTTCGCGTTTTGAAAGGGGACTCCGTTGTGTATGAGGGGGCCGGTCGTATTTTTGGCCTGGGTAATGTTGATGCCCGTGAATTATTGGTGGGGGTTCGTGATTTGATTTCACGGATTCGTGTTGTCCGTAATTCGTTGATTGATAGTTATGTAGGCTAGTTGAGAACGTTAGCTATGGTATTGGTGGTTACTTTAAGGGAAACCTTCCATATTCTGGTTTATTAGTGGATGGTGCGGTTAGACTTATATTTTGATTCCTGTGTGTATTTGTCCGTGTAGCCCGGTCGTCTAGCGGTCAAGGATAGGGGCCTCTGGAGCCTCGGACAAGAGTTCGAATCTCTTCCGGGCTACTTCTATCCTGACACTAATACCTACTAGTTAAGCTCCACACATAGCGTATTTTTGATAGTTCATTGAATGTTTACTCTTTAATTTTTTTCTGATCTTGTTTTATATCTTCTTGAATGTGCTCTGCATCTACTTTGTAGTTTTCTTCGTTATCTAATCCTGATCTCAAACTTGACTCTAACATGTCTACGTCCTCCCATAAGGTCTTACCTTCATCAATAACTGAGTCTAAATCGTCGAGATGTCCCTGTAACGAAACCTGTAAGGAATCAAGGTCTGTGCTTAATTCTTGTTCAAACTCACCGCTAATCTTAACAGCCATCTTTGATGCAACACCTGTCTTCTCTACTGTTTCTTCAAGCATCTTTCGTACCCTTTTAAGAACGATAAATAGTTGACTGATTTCTCCGCTCATAATAGTTTCTTAGGAAGAATAAGCAATAAAGGAACCGAAATAGTTCGAAATATAGTGGAGGATTATATTTTCATATACACTACTTGCACACAAGTTTAATGCTTACCCCAAACGGAGCACGCACATAGTGTCTAGTCGTAATATATGAGTTCGTCTTCCAGTAATATGTCATGGACCTTGGCGACGGCCACATCAACCATCTCAGCACTCTTACCTCCAGTGCAAACCAGTTTACCTGATGCAAATATTAGAATAACAACCTTGGGGTCTGCCATCCTGTATATAAGGCCGGGGAACTGTTCGGGTTCGTACATAACGTTATCTAATATATCCGCTGCCAACTCTAAGTCGATCTTCCCATTGAGATTAGCTGACGCAACGATATTCTGGATCACTATTTCGGGTTTACCCAAAATAATAATACCATTATTTTTAAGCTCCTTGACCACTTTTCTAATCGCGCTCTGGGCCAACTTTTCAGATTTAGCCCCGGTGCACACCATCTTACCTGTGCTGAATATAAGAGTCGCAGTCTTCGGTCTCTTCAACCGGAATACAAGCCCAGGGAACTTTTTTGGTCGATACTCTACGTTCCTGAAGACCTTCATAATAGCTATAAGGTCTAACTTTTGGTAAAGTGTAGCTGTAGCAACCACATTCTGTAGCTTGATGTCTAGATCCTTTACCCTCAAATTTAATTCCTGTGTCATACAATTTACCCGCGTTTAACTTGATATATTCTGATTTGGTATTCCAGTTACAGTCACTTTCCATCCGAGTCCTTGACTTTGCCACTGACCCACTTGAACTTTACTGCACCACAAGAGGAGCAAACGTAACGCTTCCAACCATCCCCACTATCCTCCATGGTATGCTCTGGGTCGTCACTGCTACACTTGCATGGATATCGAACTTTTTGTTTAGCCATCATAAAGGCTCCTATTCAACATATTCCCCTTTTAAGTAATGAATGGATAGACTTACCTCGACTATAATATAAACACTTATCAACCAACAACATAAATCCACCCACCCACGGGAGACTCATTTTCACATCCTTTGCCATAATAAGAAAATTAGGATAAAAAATAATCTGGATCACACCAAGTTTATGATACATCAATAAGGGAGTTATAAAAACGCTTCATCAAGTAAAGTTTAATCAAAGCAATACTTCAGAAACATATCAGAATATAATCAAAAAGAGAAAAGAATCATTAATCCATAACAGGAATATAGATTTAGTGTACAGGCAACCTAAAATATGGTTTCCGTAATGAATTGTAAGATGTTTGAGAATCCAATTGAATCCATACTACTTGCAGCGGCTGGTATTCTCCTCGGTGGCATCTCTCAGGTGTATTACTGGAGTCGAAACCTCAAAAAAACAGAGAAAAACATTGAACTCAATGAGAAAAACATGAAGAAAATGGATAAACAAATCAAGAACTTAAACACCAATCTTAATGAACAAAAAACCGAGATTGAAAACATGAATCTAGAGCTCTCCGAAAAAAAAGAGGAGACAATAAGACTACAATCCAAGCTGGAAGAACAGAAGGAGTTCACTGCTAAGCTTAAAATCTATACAGCTAGCATCCTAGAACAGAACAAAGAACACGATAAAACAATTGAGAGACTCAACCAAGAGGTATCCGAGTATATGAAGCAGAGCCCGGACCTAATTCTACGTATCGAGGCCTCAGCGGCTAAAAATCAGCAACTGGAGAAAACCATTCAGGATTTGGAGGGGTGGAATCTAGGGTTAAGGTCCCGAATGCAGCGAATGCAAGATGATCTATCAGTCATTGATGGTATTGGCCCTAAGGTGGCAGATCTGCTTAGATTAGCCAAGGTTAACACGTTTAGTAAACTAGCTAGCATAACACCAGATGAGATCTCAAAGATTCTTGGAGAGAAAGACACTCGCCTCCTTCGGCTTACAGACCCTACTTCTTGGCCTCGTCAGGCAAAACTGGCTGGTGAAGAGGACTGGGAGGGATTATCAGCTCTCAAGTATAGTTTTAAAGAGAGCAAGTCGATTAAAAAAAGAAAAAGGTTCTAAACAGAAGGAAAAAATAACTTCTCACAGCCGTAAAATATTAAAAAAGATGAAGGAATTAGATTTCCTGTCCTATGCCTTTTTTCTTGGCAAGTTGGTAGACCTTGCTTGCGGTTCCTACGTCCTGTATAGCTAACCCTGTTGCTTTGAAGAGGGTAATTTCTTCAGGATTGCTACGTCCAGCTTTTTTGCCTGCGACTATTGTTCCGAGTTCTGCGTAGATACTGTCCTCGGTGATTACTCCTTCCTCTTTAGGTTTTGCAAAGTCACCTACGACGAAGGCTTGGGGAATAAAGTCTACGACGAGTTTGTCACATTTCTCTATCACACTGGTCATGAGCTCTCTCTTGGCTCCTGTGTCAGCGCCGATGGCTGAAATATGGCATCCCTTCTTTATCCATGCACCATCGATAAAGGCTTCTGGACTTGGTGTGCAGGTTATCAGTATATCGCTGTTTTCGGCCGCTTCTTTCGGGGAGATTACTGTTTTGAATTGGACGTCGGGATATTTGGTCTCCATCTCTGTTTTGAATGCGTTCCTTACCTCAGGGATGATATCGTAAACCTTGATGGTTTCCACGTCTGGTCGTACCTCCATGAGGCCCATTAACTGGCTACGACCCTGAACACCAAGACCACAGAGGCCTACCACTTTGCTGTCTTCTTTGCTGAGGTATTTTATTCCAGTAGCTCCCGCAGCTCCTGTCCTGAGGGCAGTGATGTATGTTCCATCCATGATGGCTAGTGGTATACCATTCTCTGGGCTATTCAGGATAATTCGGGCTATGACAGCGGGTAGACCGTGCTCCTTCTTATTTCCGGGGTGTACGGTGACCAGCTTGGTTCCCGCTGCATTTAACCCTGGCATGTAGGCTGGCATGGCAATGAGAACCCCCTTCTTAAAGTGGAGATAAACCCTAGCGGGCATCTCGATGTTATCGTTTCCCATCTCCTTGAAGGCATCTTCAACGGCTTCAAGAGTGCTCTTCATATCCAGAACAGATTCTACATCAGTCTGAGTAAGATACAGAGTCATAAAGATCAAAGATACAGTATACAGGATATTAATGAAGTCTACTATATGGATTTGAACCATAAAAAGACCCTCCGCAGATCATTTGGTGTGAAATTCAAACTAATAGGAACTATTCAGACACGATTCAAAGAGCTAGAGATACACCGATACGTGCGCGCCAACATTCCAGCTACTGACATTAAGGAGGGCGTAAGGATTGGATTGCTTGAAAATAGGATATAACAAGATATCTGATGCATAATCAGATAATCGAATTATGTAACTGTATACAATATAATATATTCAAGTAGGTTATTAATCCGTGAGGAATTCAATTGAAGTTTGTATTTTATAATGATTTCAAGCCGGGTTTAGTCAAGGACAGATATGTCGTTGACATCAGCGACCTGCTTGAGGGACAGACACCCCAACTAATACTGGAGGATTTCATCACCAGATATGAAGAAATTAAACCAAGCCTTGAAAAGGCACTTTCAGATAGAGCAGATATCCCTATCTCTGATGTACGTATTAGGCAGCCCGTACCTAAACCGGGGCTATTCATATGTGGGATTGGAGGCTTTGGGGAAGGAGAGGAACGTAAACGACCCTTAGACTTTTTCCTCAAAGGCTGGACATCTATCTGTGGAGATGGGGAGATGGTGGAAGCTACGAAACGGCTGTGCCGCCCAGTGGCAGGCAGTTGCTGTTGATCTTTTCGGGTTCTATCACCGGCATGGCGATCCTTGGCTTTTGGATCGAATTCAAAA
>RCNB010001200.1_pt1 | contig 16374 bp, 13 predicted proteins | sample 2041321 | NCBI WGS metagenome assembly RCNB01 (sample SAMN09708232, study PRJNA481090) | Marine sediment metagenome, whole genome shotgun sequencing project. | reverse complement strand
TTCACCAGATGTGGTTTGAGAAAAAAGCAAACATCAGCAGCCGCGATGTCAAGGTGGTGCTGGATGTGGATCCTTTTTTTATGATGTGAAAAGAAGCATAAAAAAATTTGCAAATACAGAAAAATTTTTGTATTAATTATTATTATGGCTCAAATACTAATTTGCTGGGTAGGAGCGACAGATCTTAAAGCCACCACAGAAGGTCAAAAGGTCGGGCTTGGCCCGATTGCTCAGGCGGCAATAGGACGAACGTATGATGAAATCGTTTTAATCAGCAATTATGGGAAAGGTTCCTCTGACCCCTACATTAAATGGTTGCAGGAAAAAACATCTTCAAAAATTACCGTTCATTATGAATCCCTTTCCGGTCCCACCAATTTTGGCGAAATCTATCAGGCAGCATCCCGCTTAGTTTCAGATAAAATAACTGAATATGATACTTCTGTTTCCCTGACCTTCCATCTCAGTCCCGGCACACCGGCCATGGCAGCGGTGTGGATCATTTTAGCCAAAACAAGGTTTCCGGCCGAGTTGATTGAGTCTTCACTCGAACATGGTGTTCGAACGGCTTCTGTCCCCTTTGACATGTCTGCCGAATTCATCCCTGATCTTCTCCGCGGCCCGGACAAGCGCCTTGAGAAACTAGCGGCCGGACTTCCCCCGGAAGCACCGGAGTTTGAAAACATCATTTATAAAAGCCGGATTATGAGCCGAGTCATTACCAAGGCGCGACACATTGCACCACGATCTGTTCCTGTTTTGATTGAAGGGGAAACCGGCACAGGAAAAGAGCTGCTTGCCAGAGCTATTCATGAAGCAAGCCCCCGTAAAGGCAAGCCTTTTCTTGCGGTTAACTGCGGAGCCATCCCATCTGAGTTAATAGAATCTGAATTGTTTGGTTATGAAAAAGGAGCTTTTACCGGAGCTGATAAGCAAAAAAAGGGTTATTTTGAAGCAGCAAGTACAGGGACTTTGTTTCTCGATGAGATTGGCGAATTGCCAATGTTGGCGCAAGCTAAGATATTGCGGGCTCTCCAGGAAAAAGAAATTACGAGACTCGGGGCTACGCAACCCATTACATTTGATGTGAGGATTATGGCTGCGACCAACCGAAATTTAATCGATGAAGTTGCCGCAGAGCGCTTCAGGTCGGACCTGTTTTATCGTATTGTCGTTGCTGTTTTGAAATTGCCGCCATTAAGAGAAAGATCAGGTGATATCAGCTTGCTGATCGACCGTTTATTAGATCAAATTAACGAGGAAAGCATAGAAGAACCAGGGTATAAACACAAGAAAATTTCTGCCGCTGCAAAAAATCTTATGCTTCAGCACTCATGGCCGGGTAATGTTCGTGAACTCCAAAACACGCTCAGAAGGGCAGCAATATGGTCGGTTGGCCCCACAATTGATATTCAAGACATTCGCGAAGCCATGCTTCCGATGGCAAATCCAGCTAGTGATAACCTCCTTGATAGACCCATAGGTGACGGTGTTAACCTGTTGCAACTTATAGAAAAACTGTCACAACATTATTTAAAAAGAGCTTTGGATGAGGCAGGCGGCAACAAGACAAAGGCCGCCAAACTTGTCGGCCTTCCAAACTACCAGACATTTTCCAACTGGTTAAAAAAATATGGCCTTGAATAAATTTGGCATAACAGTTGCTAAAAGCTAAGGCAAGGGTGAACCATGAGTATACATGCAACAGAAGCCGACGCCAGAATCTTAATTGATGATTTGTTACGAGAAGCCCTTTGGGATCCTGCCGACAAATCTCAGGTGCTGACGGAGGTTCATGTTCAAAGCGCAAAGAAAATGGTCGCAGGGAAAAATCAAATCTCGGAAACTGTATCCGAATTCGACTCAGGACATGATGATACAGAAGGTAAGTCAGTTACAGGCCGTGCTGATTATGTGCTTCGAAATCAAAACGGCCGAGCGCTTGCCGTTATCGAGGCCAAAAAGAATGCGATTAACCCATATGTAGCCAAGCAGCAGGCGCTACCGTATGCCAAGGCACTAGATGCTCCTTTCATTTTTCTGACAAATGGCGAATTGATTTATTTTTGGGATTATCAAAACGACGACGCTCGTATTGTTGCTTCGTTTTTTTCAAGAAGAGACCTTGAGCGCTTAGTCGAGTCCCGGCAAAATAGGAAACCACTGGCAACGATTGATATCCCTGAGTATTACATTCGCCAGGGCGAAACTCGTAGGCTCCGGCCTTACCAGCAGGAAACCATGCGTGCGATGGATCAGGCTTTTGAGTTGGGAAAGCGTCGCTTTTTAATTGAATTGCCCACGGGTACTGGAAAAACAGACCTTACCGTGCTTTATATTAAGCGTCTTATTGAGGCAGGCTGGGCAGAACGGGTCTTGTTCCTTGTTGATCGCGAACAGCTTGCAAAGCAGGCACTTGAAACCATTCAGGACTTGCTCGGCGGCCAGCACAGCAGCTACTGGCTGAGACCCGGTATAGTCCGTCAAGAAAAGCAGATAACCGTGTGTTTGCTCCAAACCATGATCAGTCGTTACCAGGATTACACCAGCGGTTATTTTGACGTTGTGATCATGGATGAGAGCCATCGTTCCATTTATGGTGCCTGGCAGGCTTCGCTGACGCGATTTGATGCGCTGCACATCGGGCTAACCGCTACACCGGCCCGATATATAGACCGCAATACGTATGAATTTTATCATTGCAAGACCGGTCAGCCGGATTTCGCTTATCGGATACAGGATGCCATTAGTGCCGGCTACCTGGTACCTTATAAATTTGCTACCGGAGTCACGGAGGTCATTGCCGAGGGTGCCGACATAGACGAAGAGCATTATGACCCCGCCAAATTTGAACGGCAATGGACAAACGAGAAAACCAACCGCCTCATGATGGAAGAATTCGATCGCCTGGCCTGGGGTAACTACAAGGTACTGGCCCCTGGTCAAGATACCGGACCGGGTAAAGCCATCATATTTGCCATCTCCAAGCATCATGCTGCCCGGCTTGCCGAGTACCTGAATGAACTGCATCCGGAACTCAAAGGCAATTACGCCGCAGTCATCACCTCAGACGTTGCCGACCCGGACACTTTGATTCGGCAGTTTAAAAAGGAATCCTATCCCATGGTGGCTGTCAGCGTCGGAATGCTTGACACTGGTTTTGACTGTCGGGAAGTCCTGCACCTTGTCATGTGTCGCAGAGTGCTCAGCCCAATTCTATATCAGCAAATGCGAGGACGCGGTACACGCATAGCCCCTCATATTCAGAAAAAAAAGTTTATAATTTACGATTTTTTTCAGAATCATAAAAATTTTAATGACAGCGATACGGATGTCTTTGAATGGACCGAAGAGGGCGGCTATGCGCCAGGAGGCGCAGGCGGCAAACCGGACCCTGTATCCGAGTTGGTTGAACTGGGAGTGGATGACGAATGGCTGGAAGCCGTGAGCTATGTTGAAGTAGGCTCTGGCGGCGAACGTATTGATAAAAAGGATTATGTAACCAACTGGAAAAAAATCATTCGCAAGCTTGGCAAGGATGATCCTGTTATCGAGAAAGTTAAGAATGACGAACTGCTAACCGATGAAGAAGAGCAGGCGCTGGCTACAAAGCTGAATTCACCGAAAATGTATTTTAACGAAGAGAACCTGCGCCGGGCCTATAAAAACCCGGTCGGCAATCTGATAGACTTTGTCAAGGAAGCTTTAGGAAGGCTCAAGATTAAAAGCCGGGACGAACAACTGGAAGAAATTTTTCGGGCTTGGTTGGTTTCGCGTTCACTTGCCCCCGAACAGGCGCAATATCTTTCTCTGCTGAAAAATCGTGGAATCGTCACAGGGAAAGTCATGCTGGATGATCTTTTCAATCCGCCGCTATCTATTCTCAACGCGGCAGGGATAGGTCTTGAGCTTTTCGGAGAGCAGGGGCTCAGGGAAATTATTGAAGATATTAATCAGAACGTTTTCAGGGAGACGTTATAACCGAACTAATGGAAGGGACGCTGTATTATGGATCAAGAAATACGCCGCAAACTCAGACGGATAACCGACATTCTTTGGGCGGGCGGGGTGACCAACCCGGTTACCTATATTGAACAGATATCGTATCTTATCTACCTCAAGCTTCTTGATGAGGAAGAAAGTAACCGCGAGCTGAGGGAGCGTCTCGACGCCGGTAATGGAAAACGGCTTTTCCCGGATCAGGCGGAACGTTTTCGTTGGATGAAGTGGAGATTTTTCAGTGGTAATAAATTAAGAGATTTTATTCATGATGAGGTTTTTCCTTACATGTCTTCACTGGTAAAGGACGAGCCCCAGGTTGCCGAATATTTTAGGGACGCGGTACTGGAGATTAGAGATCCAAACGTACTGAAAGAGGTTGTTGATGAATTAGACACCATTGATTTTCGCAAACTGGGACCGGATGTCAAAGGGGAAATTTTCGAATACTTGCTGACCCATCTCGGCCAGTCCGCCTTAAACGGCCAGTTTCGCACACCCCGGCAGATCCGCGCCTTTATGGTCGCCATGGTAGACCCTGATATCGGTGACACCATTAATGACCCGGCCTGCGGGACAGCTGGCTTTCTGATCGACACGGTGGACCACCTTCTGGCCAAATACAGCGAAAAACCCCAAGAAATTCCGATTTACGGTGAAGACTGGTTGGAAAAACGCGGTCAGAGTTTGGAAGAAGCAAAAAAAGCGATTCCCAACCTGCAAACTTATCGCAAAGGGGCCGGGGAACGGATACCGGATTGGGGCGTTTTAGAGGCCTCCATTTACGGTACGGATGTATCCCGGCAGATGATGCGCATCTCCATGATGAACCTAGTGCTGCACGGTATAAGCAAAGCCAGGCTTAAGCGCGCTAATGTGCTCTCCGAAATAGGGGGGCAGTCCGAAGACGATCTCAACCGGCGCTACAAGGTGATTCTTTCCAATCCCCCCTTTGCCGGTGTGCTGCCTAAAGAGTCCATACGTCAGGACTTGTCCACAAACTCAAAGAAAAGCGAGCTTCTTTTTCTGGCCCTCATGATGGAGTCTCTGGCACCCGGCGGACGCTGCGCGGTAGTTGTGCCTGAAGGGGCGCTGTTTGGCTCTTCCAACGCCCATAAGTCTTTGCGACAGAAACTCGTACGGGATTTTGAGATCCTTGCCGTGGTGTCGCTCCCCGCCGGGGTATTCAAACCTTATGCCGGCGTCAAGACCTCGGTGCTGGTCTTTCGCAAACCAACTTCCGATGCCAAAAAGGGTAAGGCTGCCACGGAAAAGATATGGTTCTATGATATAAAAAACGACGGCTTCGACCCCGATAAAATCCAGGGTGGCTGCCGGCCGGAAACACCGGGAAAAAACGATATTCCAGGACTTATTACCGCGTGGGCTGAATATAAAAAATCCAATTTCAAGTCACCGCCGGGGATAAAAGGTAACACCATTCTCAAACCGGGGAGCGAGGAGCCCAAATGCTGGTGGGTATCCGTTGATGCGATTGAGGCCGGCGAATATAACCTCACTGCCAACCGATATAAACCACAGATCGGGGAAAAAATCCCGGATGATGATCCGGCAGATCTAATTCGTGAGGTGATGGCTATTGAAAAGGAAATTACAGCAGGGTTGGAAAAATTATTGAAGGATGTGGAGGCCGCGGGATGAAGTGGCCCGAGTATAATATATCTCAACTCACCGATCGCTTTATTAGCGGTGGTACTCCAAATACAAAAAATCAAGAGTACTGGAAAGGGGATATCCCTTGGATTACTGGTGCTGATATTTTGGATGGAGAAGTTGCGCTTGGAAGACGATTTATAAATAAATCATCAGTTGAAGAAAGTGCTACAAACATTATTCCTGCCGGATCTATTTTAATGGTTACTCGCACTGGTGTTGGCAAAATTGCCATAGCTCCAACTGATATTGCAATTAGCCAAGACATAACAGGAATTGTTCTTAAGGGAGGAATAATCCCTCAATTTATAATTTCAGCAATAAAACTTCGGATGAGTATCCTTTTAGCCGCTCAGCGAGGGGCGACGATTAAAGGGATAACTCGCAATGATTTGAAGCAATTGAAGATGCCATTGCCAACCACTTCCGAACAACGACGGATCGTTGAAATCATCGACCAAGCTGACCGTCTGCGAAAGCTGCGCATAGATGCCGACGCCAAAGTCCAGCGCATCCTGCCAGCATTATTCATCAAGATGTTTGGTGATCCCCTCACCAATCCCATGGGACTGCCCATAGCTAGCTTAGGAGGTACCGATATCACAGAAATAAATCCCAAATTTGATAGAAATAGCTATTCAGATGATACAAAAGTGAGTTTTGTACCTATGGCAGATATAGATCATATTTGGGGGCAAATCACGGGCAAGCAAGTTAAAAAGCTTATAGAAGTTAAGAAGGGATTTACGGTGTTTTCCAATGGAGATGTAATTTTTGCTAAAATCACTCCTTGCATGCAGAACGGCAAGGCAGCAATTGCTGAAAACCTTATGAATGGTTTAGGATTTGGCTCAACTGAATTTCATGTCCTTAGACCTGGGGAAAAAACCACCCCTGAATGGATTTTTGCATTGATCAGAATGAATTTTTTTCGGAAACATGCTGAAAATAGTTTTACAGGATCGGCTGGTCAGCAACGCGTTCCATTAAGCTTTATGAAAAATTATAAAATCCCTATTCCTCCCATTGAAAAGCAAATAAAGTTTTCTAAGCACTTCAAGATTATTAGCAAGCAAATTGAAAAAACAAAAAAAACTGAAGAATACCTGCGAGATCTATTTAAAATAATTCTTCACCGTGCTTTCATTGGCAACCTTACCGCGTCCTGGCGTGAGGCACATATGATGGAACTGCTGCAGGAAATGGAACTTCAGGCAAAGGCATTGGCATCTTAGGAGATAAGAAATGATCAACTCCCTACATTTGGGCAATTTCAAGGCGTTTGCGGAAACGCAAAAAATACCGGTTAAGCCGATAACGCTCATTTTCGGAGCAAACAGCGCAGGCAAATCGAGCATTATCCACAGTCTTGCTTTAGCTCATGAGGCGCTTCGCACCGGCGAACTCGACCTGTTCCGAACCGAACTTGGTGGCAGCTCCGTCGATCTCGGAGGATTCCGGCAATATATCCACCGCCGGCAAGCCAATCGCCGCATGGATTGGCGGATGACCCTTAACACCGCAAAATTACAGGGGCGTCTCAGGGAACTACTCGATCCGGTAAGTGAGATCACTGCCGGTATAACCATTGGCATGCCTCTTGACGATATGGATCAGCCTCTTCCTGGAGCCTCGCCGCAAATCTTTTCCTACGAGCTTGAAAGTGATGGCAAGACGCTTTTGCGGATGAGCCGAAGGCCGGCAGGTCACCTTGCTCTTGATCTTCTGCCTTACAGACATCCTGTTTTGCAAAGGATTATCAGAGCTCTGCTGGAAAGCTCTACAACTACCGGGAAAATAACTGATAAAGACATTGACGGATTGGAAATGCCGATTGCCGAAATCATCGCTAACTTACGCGCACCAATGGGTTTATTTTTCCCCAAAGGTCTTAAAGATCATAGCAGGGAGGAAGAAAGAAAGGCACGGCAACTGAGCTTTTTCCCGGTCAGCAAGGGATATCGCCAGGAAGACCTCGCAAAGGCGCTCTGTTTAATCCTTCCGCGAACCTTAGATGAATTGATCCAAGAACTGAATACGCAACTTCAGTCCGAAATCAACCGCCTTCAGTATCTTGGCCCGCTGCGTTCCTATCCGCCCCGGCATTTTGCTTTCGCCGAGCACGAAGATATCAACTGGTACGCCGGGGGTGGGTATGCCTGGGATGTGGTCCGTAAAAATCATGAAGTGCGCAAGAAGGTGAACGCTTGGCTGGGCGACGAGGAAAAGCTGAGTACGCCTTACGAGCTTTCTACTAAAAACCTTTTGACCATCGATGATCTTGATGCAGATTATGAGAAAATAATCGAACAAATTGAAAAGGCCTTTGTTGAAAACGATTGGACAGCATTTGGCGTAGAGGAAGGTGTTCAGGGAGACCTCTTCGGGGAAGTATACAATGCACTTTCGAAAATGAAGGAATCAGAATCAAACCTTTCCGGTATCCAGGAGCTTGTTCTTCTTGACCGAAGAACAGACACACAGGTCTCCCATCGGGATGTCGGCATCGGTATAAGCCAGCTATTGCCTGTGCTTGTAGCCGCCTATGCTTCCCAGCAAAAAATAATTGCCATTGAGCAACCCGGAATTCATTTACACCCTGCGCTGAAAGCGGAGATTGGCGACCTTTTCATCGCATCTGCTCTTGGTGAAAATAAAAACACCTTCCTTATTGAAACCCACTCAGAGCATCTCATTTTGCGCATTTTGCGCCGAATCCGGGAAACAACAGAGGGTGAACTTCCAACGGATGCAACGCCAATCACTCCTGAACAATTGGCTGTCCTTTATGTCCAGCCTGGTAAAGAGGGAGCGGAGGTAATTAATATTCCGGTGAATGAAGACGGAGAGTTCGATCGGCCTTGGCCCCAAGGCTTCTTTGCCGAACGAGCAAAGGAGTTGTTCTAGTGATACACGAGTATGCAATAGAACCTGCTTTGGCGGTGGCTTGGGCAACACACCGGAATGAATTCGAATATTATTATGAAAAATTCGGACTTGGCCAGCCGAAAATCATGTCGGAATTCCCGAAGTTCAAGAACTGGCGGAAACAATTCAAACGGGCTGCCGCAGGCGCACAAGATTTTGAGCTGCAAAGAATCACCGCATTTTTTAGTCTGCTAACAGAAAAACGTATTCACCGCGATGGTTTTTCCTATGACGGCACAATTTCCTGGCTTGAAAATGCTGAAACAGAAAATGAGCGTTGTCAATTTCAAGCAATTTTAGCTTCAGAGAATCCTCGTCAATATGGGAATGTATTAACACAAGGAGCTATCAAAACTCATCCACTTTGGAAAATCAATGAGCAAGATTTCTGCCCGAGAATAGCTCAAAAAATGGCTCAGCTTGTTTCAGCAATGCTCTCAAACTGCTTAGAAGTGCATTTTATAGATCCCCACTTTGGTCCGGAGAATACAAGACACCTCAGGCCATTAAAGGCTTTCCTTAAAGAAATGGCAGACAACCGGCGCGGCAGGCCACAAGGATGTATCGAGATTCATACTTCCGACAAGGCAGACGCAGATTTCTTTAAAGATCACTGCCAGGAAAAATTACCAAACATTGTGCCAAGCGGCTATCGTGTCAAACTAAAAAGATGGATACAACGGCCAGGTGGAGTGAAACTTCATGAACGATTCATTCTAACCAATATTGGTGGGGTGAAGGTCGGACCTGGCCTTGATGATGGCCATGATAGTGAGAATTTTGAAGTGATGCTACTTAAAAGGAACATGTATGAAAAACAATGGGATGACTATGTGGAAAGACCCGCTTTTGATTTGGCGGAAAATCCGATTGAAATAGATGGCGAAGCGTGAAAAGTCTCCCCTAATCTGGGCTCGCTATGACCAAGCCGGGACCAAGTAAACACCAAGCAAGCAGAGACGGGCAAAGTCGTAGTTAGAGTTGTGGGGTGCGGTGAACATTTTTTTTGCAGAGAGTATATGATGATCTAAGCGGTTCATAATTCCGACAAGCCTTTGAACGCATAATTGTCGAATTCACCAAGCCATGAGTGAAATTCAAAAAATTATAAAAGAAGCTTTAGATCTCCGGAAACAAGGTCGATATTCCGAAGCCCTAAAACTATACAATGATTTATGGGCTAATCATAGGGAAAACTGCAACGAATGGGAAGGCTGGGGACTGGCTACTTGCCTTCGAAAGCTTGGAAACCCCGAAGAGGCTCTTGAAATATGCCGCACCATTTATCAGAGTAAGCCGGATTTCGAGGCCGGAAATAATCTTTATGCGTGGTGTATTTATGACACAGAAATAAAAAAAGAAAAGGAGCAAACACAAGAGGATGAAAATAATTTTTTTAAAGCTGCAAATGCCATCTTAACTCTTACCCCACAAGATCAATACTCTCCTTACACAAAAACAATCTTTCGAGTTATTGATTACCTTATTCAAACCAAGCAATTATACCCAGCAGAAGCTGTTATTGGCTGGCTTGATAAATTAGATCGGAATAGCCTTTCAGATGAACCCTATCGATTTGTAGGAACTGATGGAAAGAATAGAGAGGTTCAATCTGACAAAGAAAGATGGTTTGCAATTAAAACAAAATCTTTAGAGAAGCTTAGCCGTTATGAGGAATGCACCGAGATATGCAAAGAAGCTTTAGCGACGATTTCGAACTTTCACTATAATAATGATGTTTGGTTTCAAAGGCGAATAGCCCTTTCAAAAGCTCATTTGGGTGATAAACAAAAAGCTGCTGAAGAACTTGAAAAAATTCTACAAAGGAAAAAAGAATGGTTCATTCAGCATGAAATAGCAAAAATTTATTATGATTTAGGAGATAATAAAAACGCATTAAACTATGCGATAGATGCGGCGCTAAATTTTGGGAAAAATGAGAATAAGTGGGAGTTGTTCTTACTTATGGCACAAATTTTGATTGCACAAGGGCGGATCGATGATGCAAAAGACCATCTTATCTTTGCTGCAAAGCTCCGAGTTGAACAAGAATGGAAAATTCCTGAAAAACTGGAAAAAATGCTCACTGAATATAACATTGACATTTCAACATCGAAAAAACGATCAGAATTACTTAAAAAATTGAGGGTTTTATGGGAAGCAGACAAATATTCGAGTTTGCCAAGTATGGTTGGCACTGTTAAGACAATCCTAAAAAATGGAAAAGCTGGCTTCATCTCAGGTGAAAACGGGAAGGAATACTATTTCAAAACAAACTCATTTAAAGGGAACAAAAATAGGCTTGAGAGAGGCTTAAAAGTATCTTTTTTTATTGAAGATAGTTTTGACAAAAAGAAAAAAATAAATACCAAAGCCGCGACGCATGTCAAAGAAATAAATCGTAAAGCATGATGGTGGATCAGCTTATTTCTCTTTATATGATAAAATAACACCATTAAAATTCACATAACGATTTAATATGGATAGAAATTCAATCCATAAGTTTTATTGACACATTTTAATGCTTTGTTGTATAATTTGCTCTAAAATAACTCTTAATTTTAAATGGTTGGATGATCATGACTTTTAAAAATCTAAATATTGATCGCTACAAGTTTGACGAAACCATTCAAGAGTGGGCCGATCTTGATGAAAAAATAGAGCCTGTAAAGAAAGGGCATGGTTATCATTTCTGCATTCCGAAAGATAATAGCGAGGCTCTTCTGGTTGTTTATTATAAAAATGACGGAACAACAACCATAGATCCAACAGCCGGAAAAAACAGAGAGCTTTCGAAAGAACTTGCTGAATATATTAAAGATAATTGTTTAATCACTGAAAGAAAAAGCTTTAGTCTATCTTTTAAAGACGTTTCAGGTGAGGATTTTTCCCTCTTGTTAAAGTTTCTGACAGAAGAGCTTGAAGCCACTGTTACTGAGGATAACATATCAGACACCCGTAGACTTTTTAGAGTTAAAGGTACTTTGAAGGATGAGATCGTAATAACTTATTACAATAATAAAACCGTTCTTGTTCAAGGGAAGCCATTAAATTTATACATAGAAATAAAATTATTCTTTTACGAGATACTTTCTTTCGAGCAGGTTGTAAAAACAGAGTCTGACACCTATAGAGTTGATTTAAACGTTGAAGAAATAAGGCATGAGCTAGAATCTTATTTGCCTACAGCGTTTTCTTTTCTTGATGATAGACTTATTCGGATTTTAACACCTTCATTATCCCTGGCTAAACTGGATATCCAAATGGAGGATTATTCTTCATTTGCTTTTCCAGCATTAAAGGGACTGGAAGGGTATATTCGACAGCTCCTTATGTTTAAAGGTAATGATGGTGGGGTAAAAAATGCCAATAAACTCGGGAGCCTCTTCAAAGAGGATCCTAATAACTACTCTTGGTTACAAGATTTTGCTAAATCGGATATCGATTGTGATGCAACATGCAGTGCATTAGAGAAATCATATAATTTCTGGAAATCGAAAAGACATCCATATTTTCATGTTGACAGACACATACAGATGACTCCTATAATCTGGAATAAAGGTGACGCTGAAACAATAATTCATGAGGCATTAACCTTAATTGAAGAAACATATTCTCAAATTATTTTATAATGAATTCTTACTACAAAATATTAAAAACAACATTAGAGCCATACCCGTACATTGTGTTTGCGACCAGTTACCTAAATCCGATGGATCAGAAGGAAGCTTTAGAAAAAGATCTCAGACAGATTGGTGTGAATGGTAAAATCCTTTTTGATCTTCTACTTTCCCATGGAAATACACCAGACCGTTTTTTTGAGGCCTTTTTCAATGGAGAAAAAATTAGCGAAGAGAGCTTGAAAAGCACGGAATCAATTTCAAAAAAAATTAAAGAAATTTCTATAGACTTTTATCATAGCCAACAACATTTCTTGGAGAACAGTGTTCTTTCAAAAACACAAAAGTTTTTGATTAGAAGGAAAAAATTTCTTTAAAGGCTATGTTGCATTTTTTACATACTCTTTTTCGAAGATCTCATCAGGTGTTAATTCATTGCTCATGGCTGCTTGTTTAGCTAATTGGTCACATCGTTCATTACCCGGAATGTTAGCATGCCCTTTGATCCATTTAAAATCGACTGAAGACTGATCACATAAATCCAAGAGCCGTTTCCATAAGTCGGAATTTTTGGCGGGTTCCGTTTTATTTCGCATCCAACTGTTTGCTTGCCACCTTTTTGCCCAACCCTTTGCTATTGCATCCACAACATATCTCGAATCACTATATAAAATAACAGAGCTCTGTGGCTTTATACTTTCCAGTGCTGAAACACACGCCATTAATTCCATGCGATTATTTGTTGTCAGCCTATAGCCTCCAGATATTTCGTATATTTTTTTCCCTTTGATTATAACTGCAGCAAAGCCGCCTGGCCCTGGGTTACCTAATGAACCTCCATCAGTATAAATAATAACATTAGCTCCTGAATTCTCGATTTCAGAATATGTGATTTGTGATAGATATGTTGTGGCCGTTCGTTCATATATGATTTCACCATTGCCCTCAAAAGAATCCATCCACTTTTGGGCCTCTTTAAAAGATTTAAACCCTTTATAAATCGGATTAGAAAATCCCTTAACCTGGATTTCCGCGCCGTCGTCACCATACCACGCATCATAAATTCCTGGTTTAAATCCTCTAATCACGGAATAGTATTTTTTTTGTTTTCTACCCAACTTATAGTCCCCTTTTGGAGTAAACCGGAATCAAGCTTATTGCTGATATTTCAAAAAATTACACGAATAAATTCCGACGTGTCTATATGCAATCAATTTATGCACTTTACATTAAAATCGCAATATATAAAATTCACCCCCGCCTTTTCGTCGTTACCGCACTGAGTCTTTAGTGGTTTCCAATTTTTCCTTCCCATATTTAATTTAAAATACAATATATTTTATTACTCAACAAATTATTTTATTGTTTTTTGCAAGTCTCTTGCTCTTGAGTTATTCTTTCCAAAATCATCTTATAGTCATGTTTAAATACAACATCTTGATATTATGTAATTTAACAAACAGTTGCTCTATTTATAGCATGACTTTGCCCTATTTTTCAATCTTTGGCACTCGGCTTGCAAAATAGTATAAATAAATTGTTGCTCGCAAAAATAATGGAGTGTTGAATGACAACCATAAAATTGAAAGATGACCATAAAATTCAAGTTCTTTTGATCGAACTGCAGGAGCGTTACGTAGCCGCCCATAAAATGCGAGAGCGAAGCACCCGGTTTACTATTTGGCTTTCTGGGATGGCCGTTGGTCTTGCATGGCTGCTGATCAGCCAGAAAACGTTGCTGCTCTCCCAACGGCTTGCACTGACATTGCTGATCGCGACGCTATGGACCGGTGCCGGGATTTTTATCCTGGGCCTGCGAAAAGGGTTTCAAAGCAACCGCAGAGCAATGATCAAAAGCGAACGGGCACTCGGCATGTATGAACCCGGCCTTTACCTTAAAGAAGATTCATTGCTACCATCGGTATACAAAGGAACAAACAGCAAATGGAACGATCATTTTTCCACATTATGTATTTGGCTGTGCGTTGTGGTGTTGTCACTGTTGGTGCTTGCATGGTCTTGTCCTGACAAGACCAAAACCGGGCTTTTGCCCGACAAAAAAATTGAACAAATAAAAGGAGGCAAGAAAAATGGCTGACCTGCAGGCTGAATTTAAAAAATTTCACGATTTTATTGCGTTAACATCCAGTAAAAAAGTATCTCTGAGGAAAGCGCGCAATGCCCTTCGCGACAAAATTCGCAAACACTTTCGTGATATACTTAATCTGAAAGTACCCAAATTTCGCGGCCAGGGGTCTTATGCGATGGGAACGATGGTCAATCCACTAAACGGTGAATTCGATATCGATGACGGTGTATATTTACAGCATCTGGACACCAACGACAAAAGTGATTGGCCAACCCCTGAAACTGTTCACCGATGGTTGGTTCAGGCAACCGACGGCCATACCGATCAAAAACCTATCGACAAACGTACATGTGTGAGAGTCCGCTACGCCGGACAGTATCACGTGGACCTGCCTGCATATGGTGAGCTCAACGGTACCTATTTGTTGGCGGAAAAGGGAGAGAAAGGATGGCACCGGAGCGACCCTCTGGCACTGACGAATTGGTTTAACGGTAGTGTCAAAGTCCATGGGGAACAACTCCGTCGAATTGTGCGCTATTTGAAGGCTTGGGCGGATTTTCAATCCAGCCGACGAGGTAAAATCTCCAACGGATTGATCCCTACCGTTATGGCAACAAACCATTTTTACGCAACTACGAGGGATGACATTTGTTTTGCGAACATCCTCCGGGCTATCGCTGATGAGGTAAGTGTCGTTTTCCGTGTTTATAACCCGGTGGATGTCGCAGAAGAACTAACGTCACGGTTAACGGATCAACAGAAAAATATATTTCAAGAGATCGTTGCGGGTGCCGCTGATGCCGCGGCCGAAACCATCAAAATCGACGACCGGAACGAAGCATCCAATCTCTGGCAGAAACAATTCGGGAACCGTTTTCCCGCTATAGAAAAAGAAGACGATGCCAACAAAAAGAAAGCCATTACAACCAAGCTCGCAACCGCCTATGCGGCAAAATATCCTTCAAAGCCATGGGGTTATCGCTGATGACCCCATGGTTCAAGTCGAACCGAAAGCTGTTTCGAAAAGAAAGGGCGGCGATGGCTTCTGCTGCACATCTTTTGGGAATGGTCATTGCAGGTCCGGAATTTAGACTTAATAGTGTGATGGTTTTAAAACAGGAATCCGTAGTAGTTCATGGAACTTATGGAATTTCTTTTCCAGATGCAGCTCGTCAGATTGAATACAGGATATCCATCCTAATGCCTAACAAGTATCCAAAGCAGCTTCCTAATATGTTTTGCAATGACCCGAAATTACCCATCGGCGATATTGATCGCCACATTATGAAAGACGGTTCAGCGTGCCTTGGTGTTTATGCCGATATAATGACACGATGGTCTTTGAAACCGAGCATTGTAACCTTTCTGGAAAACTTTGTGGCTCCTTTCCTCGTTTGGCAGGCCTATTACGATGCACACCAAAAACCTCCTCCCTGGGGCGAGCGGTCTCATTTCGCAGAGGGAATTAAAGAATATTATGCAGAACTGCTTGGCATGAAAAAATGCCGGTCTGTAGTTGAATTCATGAAGCTTTTAGCGAGAAAAAACCACCCAAAAGGCCACGAAATATGTCCTTGCGCCTCCGGCAATAAACTTCGAAATTGTCACAGAGATTTACTATACAGCACCCGTAAAAAAGTTGCATGGCAGTATGTTGCGGAAGATTTGCAGACTGTTCTTCGAGATGATCGATCAAAAAAACCAATGAAGCCTGTGAGTTAATAACCAGCTTAAATTCCAGCATAAAAACAGATTGTCTCAACAGAAATTGATGACGTACGGGTAGACAAACCAGGAACAAGTAGGAACGGGTGGAGCCGAGGTAGAGCCGAGGTAGAGCCAAAAGCAGAGTCGCAGCCAGAGTCGGGACGGATTGACGACAAAAGATGAAAACCTACCTTTCTTCATCGCCCTCAAATACTTCCAGCTTAAAATGGTTGGCATTTTGAAAAGAAGAATATTTTGATTGACAAAATCTTAGGTAAAATGTAAAGAGAATATGTTATGGATATCATTTTACCTGAAAATCTTATCCCTCGTGAACTGCTCGCTGAGGTTATCGAT
>RCNB010001825.1_pt1 | contig 16384 bp, 13 predicted proteins | sample 2041321 | NCBI WGS metagenome assembly RCNB01 (sample SAMN09708232, study PRJNA481090) | Marine sediment metagenome, whole genome shotgun sequencing project. | reverse complement strand
AAATTTAGAATGGTTTGGATTCTCATTTTATTCTTGGGTGTTCTATTTTCCTCTATAGGTTTTAAACCAATTGAAATAATAAAATTCGCACAAGTTGCAAACGGATTATTGTTACCAATCATAGCAGGTTTTCTATTATGGATAGTTAACAAACAAGCTGTTTTAGGAAGTTATAAAAATTCTAAACTGCAAAATTTTCTTGGTTTCCTTATCTTAATTGCAACGGTTGTTTTAGGTACCATAAGTTTATTGAAAGTTTTTAAAGTACTGTAATGTTAAAGACAATTGATATTAATGCCGATTTGGGTGAGGGGAGTCTTAACGATGCTCAATTGATGCCTCTTATTTCTTCCTGTAGTATTGCCTGTGGAGGTCACTTCGGAAATGAAACAACAATGCGGACTGCGGTTCAACTAGCAAAGAAACATAATGTAAAAATTGGCGCACATCCTTCTTTTCCAGATGTGGAAAACTTTGGTAGGAAGGTACTTCCAATGACTAAAAATGAGCTTTCTGATTCTATTTTTCAGCAACTAGTTCCCTTCATTTCCGTTTGTCAAATAGAAGACGTACCCATTCATCATATTAAATTACACGGTGCTTTATACAATTATGGGGCTATGGATACACCAACGGCAGATGCAGTTTTGGACGGGATCTTAGCTACGCAAATTCGCCCTAAATTATATGTGCCTTATGGTTCAGTACTTTCAAAAAAAGCGAAAAACTTGTTACCGCTTGAATACGAAGCCTTTATCGACAGACAGTATAACGACGATTTGTCATTAGTTTCAAGGATTGAAAAAGATGCGGTGATTTGCACTCCTGATGGTGCTTGGGGTCAATTGCGATTAATGATTGAAAACCAAGTGGTTAAAACAAAACAATTGAATAATGTATCTATAAAAGCAAATACATATTGTATTCATAGTGATACTTCAAATGTTGTCGAGATTCTGTTATATATTAGAAAACAAATGGAAATATACCGTATTGGATTAGTAGAATGAATTTAGAACCTACATATCAACACTTTGGTGAAAATGGATTACTCATTGATTGGCCTTCAAAAATAGACACGCTAATTAACGATGAGGTCTTACGAATGGACAAATTGATTTCTAAAACATTTGGAAATAAAATTATTGAATTGGTGCCTTCATACCACAGTCTTGCCATATATTTAAAGGAAGATGAACGCATTTCAGACTTTATAGAACTTCTAAAGGAGTTGCCGATTTTTAGCGCCAAAAAAGTTCTGAAAACAAAAAATATAATCACTATCCCTGTATGTTATGAGCCTAAATACGCTTTGGATTTAGATGAGGTGGCAATTAATAATGGCATTAATGTTAAGGAGGTAATTCGGTTGCATACCAAAGAAACCTATAAAGTCTATTTCTTGGGCTTTTTACCAGGTTTTCCTTACTTAGGTGGGTTGAACGAGTCTTTATATACGTCTCGAAAAAGCACACCAAGAAGAAACATAGAAAAGGGCTCGGTTGCCATTGGTGGTGAGCAAACTGGTATTTATACAATAGACTCACCAGGGGGATGGAACATCATTGGAAAAAGTCCGCTTGATTTTTTCTCCAGTGAAAGTTCGCTACGGTGTTTGTTGAAACCAGGTGATTTTGTCAGATTTAGTCCAATATCAACAAAAAAGTTTGAAAAAATAAATGCTGAAGTAGCGCGTGGAAACTTTGAAGTAAGGAAGGAGGTTTATCGTGGTTGAAGTGCTTTCAGGGGGTCTCTATACGAGTATACAAGATTTGGGACGATATGGTTATCGAAGAAACGGCGTTCCTTTAAGCGGTGCGATGGACAGATACTCTGCGCGTTTGGCAAATAGATTGGTAGGTAATACGAAGCAGGAAGCTGTTATGGAAATTACACATATTGGCCCGGTTTTACATTTTAAGAATAAAACTGAAATTGCAATTACGGGTGCCGGTTTTACTCCAACACTAAATGATGTCGAAGTTGCATTAAACACACGAACCTATGTCCCAAAGGATAGTATTTTAAAATTTGGACTTCCAGGCTATGGTTTACGAGCCTATTTGTCTGTTTTTGGTGGCTTCAATACTGAAAAGAAGTTAGGTAGCTATAGTCAGTATTTCGGAATTACTAAAAAGGAGACTATTGAAAAGGGAGACTCGCTGGCTATTATTCCATATGAAGGAAAACCATATAGGGCCACAGCTTCAGTCAAAATATCTAAAGATTTCTTTTCTTCAAATAGCATTGAAGTTTTTACAGGACCAGATTATCGTTTATTATCAAAGGTACTTCAGAAGAAAATTTTGGAAACAAAAGTAACCGTAACCTCCGAAAGCAATAGAATGGCATATATACTGAAAGGGTGGGAAAAATTTTCAGCGAAGGAAATAATTACAGCTCCGGTGCAGCCTGGTACGATTCAGTTGACGCCATCAGGACAATGTTTGGTGTTAATGCGAGATGCACAGACTACGGGTGGTTATGCAAGGGTGCTACAGCTAACCGAAAGTTCAATCAATAGGATAAGCCAAAAACAAGCTGGCACTGCTTTACATTTTAAATTAGTCGATCAGCTTTCATAATTTCTTTTCACCTAGTTAATACCTAGAAATTTAATTTTCAAAGAGGAACTTTTAATAAACTCCATAGTAAGAATCGAGTTGGTGTTAAACGTTTTAACTACAGGCATTCCATAGGTTTTCATTTGGAGGAGGAGCAACAATGGTCAGCTTCTCTTTTTGAACTGGATGGACAAAGGAAAGCGATCTTGCATGTAAATGAATACTTCCATCTTTATTACTACGATCGAATCCATATTTTAAATCCCCCTTAATTGGAGATCCTATGTAGGAAAGTTGTGAGCGAATTTGATGATGTCTCCCAGTTTCCAAATCTATTTCGAGAAGTGTATATCGCTGTAAACTTTTAATTACAGTATATGTTAAAACTCCCATTTTGCTATCGGGAACTTCTTTAACATGAGCGTAGGATTTGTTTTGCTTCGGATTTCTATGAAGAAAATGAACCAATTTCGCGGCTGATTGTATCGGGGCTTTCATAACAACAGCCCAGTAGGTTTTATGTGTTTCTCTTTCAGCAAACATCTTATTGAGGCGTGTTAAAGCCTTTGAAGTCCTAGCAAAAACAACAATACCACTGGTTGGTCGATCAAGTCTGTGAACCACTCCGAGATAAACCGCTCCGGGTTTATTATATTTTTCGGCTATATATTGTTTCACTATTTCTGAAAGAGGTAGATCACCAGTTTTATCGCCTTGAACTATATCACCAGGTCTCTTGTTCACTATGATTAAGTGATTGTCTTCATGCAAGACTTGAAGATTATCTTTTGTACTATGCAAAGCTAATTTTTAGATGTTTGATTATTACGCTTAATCCAAGGGTTTCTAGTACTGTTCTGAATCGCTAGGAAAATCACCACTCTTAACATCCGTACTATATTGGCTGAAAGCCTTTGTCATTTCAGAATCTAAATCCAAGTAGCGTCTTAAAAAACGCGGATTAAATTCATGGGTCATACCAAGCATATCGTGGGTAACCAAAACCTGACCATCAACGCCGTTGCCGGCACCGATGCCAATAATTGGAATGGTTAGTTTTTCAGCAATAGACTGCGCCAATTTCGCAGGAATCTTTTCAATTACAATGGCAAAGCAACCAGTTTTTTCTAGTAATAATGCATCTTCAATTAACTGAGCAGCTTCTTGATCTTCTTTTGCTCGTACGGTGTAAGTTCCAAATTTATAAATGGATTGCGGTGTTAGCCCTAAATGACCCATTACTGGGATTCCAGCATTTAAAATTCTTTTAATAGATTCCTTTATTTCTTTTCCACCCTCCATTTTAACGGCATGTGCACCACTTTCTTTCATAATGCGAATAGCAGAACGTAGCGCTTCTTTTGGATCACTTTGATAACTTCCAAAAGGTAAGTCAACTACAACCAAGCTTCGTTCTATTGCCCGAACTACTGAAGCCGCGTGATAAATCATTTGGTCAAGAGTTATAGGCAATGTTGTTTCATGACCCGCCATAACATTTGATGCGGAATCGCCAACAAGAATTACGTCTATTCCAGACCCATCCACTATTTTTGCCATAGTGTAATCATAGGCCGTAAGCATAGAGATTTTTTCACCCTTATTCTTCATATCTACTAGGGTCTTTGTAGTAATGCGCCTGTATTCTTTTTTTGCTGTTGACATATATTTGCTAATATTGATGCGTAAAAGTACTAATTTTGATATTCAATACTTAAATAATCATACTATGAAGTTTTATATAACGTTTCTTTATTTGCTAATTGTTACAAGTTCTTTTTCGCAAAATGATTTTTCAGAAAAGGAAGCAAAGCAAATAATAGATGTTTTTTTTGAAGGATTCCATAAAGGAGATACGCTTTTGATGAAAGGTGTAATGGCAGATGAAATGATATTGCAGACTGCCTACTCCGATAAAGAAGGTAACAATAAAATTAGGTCAGAAAGTGCTGAAGGATTGCTAACCGCAATTACTAATCGGCCGGATTCTCAAAAATGGGATGAGAGGTTAGAGGATTATAAAATTCAAATCGATGGAAACCTTGCTCACGTTTGGACACCCTATCAGTTTTGGGTAAATGATATTTTTAGTCATTGTGGCGCGAACGCATTCACGTTGGCTAAAACAAATGATGGTTGGAAAATAATCCATTTAATTGACTCTAGGCGAAAAGCAGACTGTAATACCAATTAGGCTTATTTTATTTGTTAATTGGTATAAGCTCGATTAATTTCAACCATTCTTCTATTCTCGAGATGCTATTGCGCTTGTGTGGTAGATATTGCAGCTTGATTTCGAAGATAAGCTGGGGATTTTTCAAATAATATTTTGATCTGATTTTCCCAATCATTAGCGATATCAAAGTAACTAGTATTCACAACCGACATTATAGTACCACAATCATTGCAGACATGTGTATCGTACTCCAAGAAATAATGTCCGAATTCATGAAAGGCAACAACTTTTAATATTTCTTGATCAAGCATAGCAACCCAATTAACGACGATATTCTCAACATTGTGCAATTCATCTCGTTGCAGCATTCCTAGTGTCGCGGCATTTGAAGAAGTTTCTAAGGTATCTACCACTGCGATGTTCTTAAGACTGAATAATTTATTATAATATTCAATATTATAGGATTTGCATAGATCAAAGAAGTCGTCGAGATATGGTTTTAACCTGCCATCGATTTTCACTTCTTGAGCAGACAGTGTAAATGATAAAAACTGAAACAAAATAAATGATAAAAGTAGGAACTTTTTCATAATGTAGGTTTTTAGATAATTTGGGGTAATTAATCAAAGCTTAACACTTAAACGTTAAATAAACACGTTTAATCGATAAAAATAGTAATTAAAATGTTAAAATTTAAATTAATAAGAAAATTCCTACAAAGTAAATAAACAAAAATGATGGTTTTGGGATGGGTCTATGTCAAATGAAAAATTAGATCTGATATTTTGTGAATGGGAAGAAAAGAATTTCAATTTATAGATATTAAAAATTAGCAGTCACTAAGACTAACTTTTACGGCGAGACCTCCTTCACTGGTCTCTTTGTATTTGGTATTCATGTCTTTGGCGGTTTCCCACATGGTTTCGATTACTTTGTCAAACGGGACTTTTGCATTTACTGGATCACCATCTAATGCCATTTCACAGGCATTTATTGCCTTTATCGCACCCATGGCGTTTCGTTCGATACAGGGGATTTGCACTAAACCGGCAATGGGATCACAAGTGAGACCGAGGTGATGTTCCATTGCAATCTCACTAGCCATCAAGACTTGTTCAGGCGAACCTCCCATCAATTCAGTTAAAGCACCAGCGGCCATAGCTGAAGAAACTCCAATTTCTGCCTGACAACCACCCATAGCTGCCGAAATGGTCGCTCCCTTCTTAAAAAGACTACCAATTTCACCACTTACCAATAAAAACTTTCGGACATCGTCAAAGTTAGCGTCGTGATTTTCAATTACCAGATAGTACATGAGAACAGCTGGAATAACACCAGCACTTCCATTGGTAGGTGCAGTGACCACTCTACCTAGAGATGCATTTACTTCATTCACAGCCAAAGCAAAACAGGATACCCACTTTAGTATTTGCCTGAATTTTACTTTTGTATCACGAATTGTTTCTAGCCATTCTTCAGCATTTTTATATTCGTTATTACCAATAAGCGTTTTGTTAATATCAAATGCCCGTCGTTGGACGTTAAGTCCGCCAGGAAGTTTTCCTTCCGTGTGGCAACCAATAAACATGGAGCCAAGCATTACATCCCAAATAGCTCTTAGATTATTATCTATTTCAGTTTCAGACCGAAGCGATTTTTCATTTGCTAAGACAATGTCACTAATGGACTTTCCTTCCGACTTACAATAGGCTAGGAGCTCAGTTCCTTTTGCAATTGGAAAAGGAAAATGTGAAAATTTTTCAATCTTTTGTTTGGCTCTTTTCCGTTCTTTTTGAACTACAAATCCACCGCCTATCGAATAATAGGTTGAATTAGTTTTTTTTCCGTCGCTTAGTTTCGCCCTAAATGTTATTCCGTTTGGATGAAATTCTAAGAATTTTCGATTGAATATAATGTCTTGCTTCGGAAAGAAGGGAATTTCCAATTCATTATTCAGTTTCAGTTTTTCTTCCGAAGTAATAGTAGAAATAACATCGTTTAACTTTTCTATCGGAAATTTTACAGGGTCGAAACCACATAGTCCTAACATAACGGCTATGTCTGTTGCATGGCCTTTTCCGGTTAATGACAGAGAGCCATATAAATCTATTGAAACTTCTGTAATTTTTTGAAATTTTTGATTGGCTTTTAATTGATCAATCCACCTGACTGCGGCTCGCCACGGCCCTAGTGTGTGTGAGCTTGAAGGCCCAACACCTATTTTTAACATATCAAAAACGCTTATACTTTCCATGTAGAATTTCTTGGCGCTAAAGTACTATTAATTTCATCTTGTGTTTGAAAAATTTCAAAGTTCCAGAGTTTCAAAGTTTCAAAGGTGGACTCTTAGATATTTAGATTGTTGGACCTGCCTGCCGGTAGGCAGGTTGTTAGAAAGTACAAAGTTACAGAGGTGTAGAGTAGCAAAGTTTCAGAGTATATGGGGGGTTAGATGGATTCCCCCTTTGACCGCGTGCGCTGAGGCTATAGCGGTGGCGCAAGGGGTCTAGGGGGATGTTTTGTGTAATCGAAGCAAACCTACAAAGCTAGAGAGTTTCAGAGTTGGTATTTGGCGCTTGAATCTTCCTGGGTAAACACCCCTAAGGTCCCCTCAAGGGGACAATTATCTAGATTAAACAAAGCTTTATGGAAGAATGTAGTAAAATAAATAATTTTCAATCAACAATCAACAATCAACAATCAGTAACCAGTAATTAGTAATTAATTCAGTTTGGTTGTTTAGTGTGAAGTGTTACTTTTAATTTGCGATTACACGTATCAACGAATAAACAAATCAACTTTTTTTTACATTTTTTCAATCAACAATCAACAATCAACAATCAACAATCAACAATCAATCACTGTCTTCTATTCGCCAATAAAGGTGGTGGTTCACCATTAAATGGATTCCATCGACTTATACTTTTAGCGCCCATTCCCGATGCTTTTATAACAGCCCGGTCACCGTATCGTTCCCGCATTTTGTCCATAGCCTGATAGAGATTTATGATTTTATCGCAGTCTTCAAAAAGGTCTATTTGTTGGCCTCCTTCAACTAAATGACTGTAGCGAACTCCCACCAATCGAACCAACAAACGTCTTTGATATAACTTTCTGTATAACTCCATCACTACCGGTAGTATTTTATGATCGGACGAGCTATATGGTATTTTTCGCTGCATGGTATAGGTCTGGAAATCGGAATATCTAATTTTAAATGTAACACAAGCTGTTAGCTTGTTTCCACGGCGAAGCTGATAAATTAAATTTTCTGCCATTGCGGTGATAATCCCTTCGAGTTTTTTGATATCGGTTGTATCTTTATTAAAAGTTCTCTCGGTAGAAATTGATTTTCGTTCGGTGTATTGTACTACGGGAGAATTATCAATACCATTGGCTTTTTTCCAAATTAGCTGTCCGTTTTTTCCAAATACCTTTGCCATCATTTCAATTGGCATCTCTTGAATGGTTTTAATCTGTTTAATCCCCAAATCACATAGAGAACGGTATGTCACTTCACCCACCATAGGAATTTTACGCACCGATAAGGGTGATAAAAATGGTTTCTCTAAACCCTTTAGAACTTGTATCTCATTGTTAGGTTTTGCTTCCCCTGTGGCTATTTTGGAAACTGTTTTATTAACCGAAAGCCCGAAAGAAATAGGTAATCCGGTTTCATTAATAATCTTTTTTCGTATTTCTGAAGCTAATTGATGACACCCGAAAAACTTGTCCATTCCGGTAAGGTCAATATAAAACTCATCTACTGAAGTTTTTTCATATAGAGGAACACTTTCTTTAATCACATCGGTAACTTGCCTCGAGAATTTACTGTAGATTCCCGAATTTCCTCTTAGTACAATTGCTTCGGGACATAATTGCTTCGCTAATCGCATGGGCATTGCCGAATGGATACCGAAGGTTCTAGCCTCATAGCTGCAAGCGGCTACCACCCCACGATCGCTGGTCCCTCCAATAAGCACTGGTTTATTATTTAGCTTACTGTCAAGCAGGCGTTCGCAAGACACAAAGAAAGTATCGAGATCCATATGTACTATTGCACGGTTGTTGTTCATAACATTCCCTGCGAATGCAGGGATCTTTTTAATTTATATACACGATGTCACTTCGAGTAATTTTTCACGAGGTGCGAGTGGAAAATTGTTTTGTACTTTCCAACAATCCAACAATCCAACAATCCAACAATCCAACAATCCAACTGACAAGGTTCTCAATCGATCTAACGCTAGCAGGTCGAGAAGTTAAACTCCCCATTAATCAGTGCTTCTTTTTTCTCTTTTGACCATCTTTTAATCTGTTTCTTTGCAGCTATAGCAAAGGTTGGGACTGCAAATTCGGTTGCGAATACTAATTGTACAGGTAAACGTTTAAAAGTGTATAACTCTTCCCGTCTGCCCGATTGATGCAGCTCTATTTTTGCTTCAAGGTTGGAAGTGAAATCGGTGTAATAAGTTCCATCTGCGCATTTCAAAATGTAGACATAGTACTTTTTCATAATTTTGTATTTATTCGTTTTTTTAAGTTCCATTTGCAGGTTTGTTTTTAAAATCCCCAGGTGTTCTTCGGTTGAAATTTTTAACTGAGTTTACTTTTAATAGTGTATCACTATATCTAGGATCTTCAACAATACTCAAGCGTTCCATTTTGGTCACTTCTATAGAAGTACAATCAAATTCTTCTATCAGTTTTCCTGTAATGCTGTAAATGCCCTTACCTCGAAACTTATATTTTTCTGCGACCGGCGGGAAATGAACGGTATCGATAAAATGGCCATCTCTGTCTAAAAAGGTTCCGAAATACATGCGTTTTCCATTAGAGGTAACTGTATGTTTCGTTGTAACTAAATAGCCTTCAATAGTGATGTGCTTTCCAATAAAACCTGGCAAATGTTTCACCCTCATCCTGTGGGTAGATGGCGTGAGCAATATTTCAAAAGGATCGCAAAGCGGAAAACCAAGTAATTCCATTTCGTCAAAAGCGTCTTCCAATTGTGTATTGGGGAGTTTTGGGGTTTGATACTTTATTTTTTCAGCTTTAAAAAGAGTGTAGACCTGTTCTTTGAAAGTTATTTTATTGATTTTCATATAGGCTTCCCATAACAGTTCTCGTTTGTTTCTTTTGGTAAACTGAAAAGCATTAATTTTTATTAAAATGGCAATCTGTTCCATCGAGATAGAAACTCGGTCTATAAAATCATCAAGGCTTAAAAAGTAGCCGTTACTTTCCCTTTCCGAAGTAATTCTTTTAATCACTTTCGCTTCCAGCGAATGCAAAAAGCAAAGACCTAAGTAAATGTTAGTTCCGTGAATGATTGTCTGTGCATAGCTATGATTAACACAGGGTGGAAGTATGGAAGCACCATGCATTCTAGCTTCGTGTACATATAGTTCAGCTCTGTAAAACCCCCCGCCATTATTGAGGGTTGCTACCATATATTCCAAAGGGAAATAAGCTTTTAGAAACAAGCTTTGGTAACTCTCTACTGCATAGGAAGCGGAATGCCCCTTGGCAAAAGCATAACCTGCAAAACTCTCGGTTTGCCGCCAAACCTCTTTAGTGAGTGCTTCGGGTTTACCGGTTTTCCGACAGTTTTCAAAAAATAGATTTTTCACTTTTTGAAATTCTTCCCGCGATCGAAACTTGCCCGACATTCCTCTGCGGAGCATATCTGCTTCACCTAAACTAAGCCCCCCAAAGTAATGCGCTACTTTAATGACATCTTCCTGATATACCATGACTCCGTAGGTTTCAGGCATAATGTCGAGCATTACTGGATGGGCTTCCTTTCTTTTTTCAGGAAAGCGATACCGTAAAATATACTCTCGCATCATTCCCGATTTCGCTACTCCAGGCCTGATTACTGAGCTTGCGGCTACCAAACCCAAATAATCATCCACCTGAAGTTTCCGAAGTAACATGCGCATTGCAGGCGATTCTACATAAAAGCAACCAATAGCTTTGGCGTTTCGCAGCAGGTCTTTAATGCGCTTGTCTTGCTTAAAACGTTTGATGTCATGAATGTCAATAGGAGGGAGCTCCGGGTGGTTATATCGTACGATACTCACAGCATCTTTGATTTTTCCTAGACCTCTCTGACTCAAAATATCAAACTTATACAAGCCAATATCTTCGGCTACAATCATATCAAATTGGGTCGTAGGGAAGCCTTTGGGGGGCATAAAGGTGGCGGTATAATAATGAATAGGTTTTTCGGAAATAATAATTCCACCTGCGTGAATCCCCAAATAGTTAGGGAAGCCTTGAATGTACTTACTATAAGTAACCACCAATTGTGATAGTTTATCCAGACTAGGGTAGTGGTAATGTCCGCTAGAGAGAATATCAATTTCAGATTTTGGGAGTCCGAAGACTTTTCCTAATTCTCTTACAGAGGCTTTGTGCTTAAAAGTATTGTAAACAGTAATAAGGGCTGTGTTTTTAAAACTTCGGAAAATAAACTCGGTAATATCATCTCTGTCTCGCCAGGAGAAATCGATATCAAAGTCTGGCGGATTCTTTCGGTATAGATTAATAAAACGTTCAAAATAGAGGTCGAGCTCTACAGGATCTACGTCGGTAATACGAAGGAGGTAAGCGATGACACTATTGGCGCCACTTCCTCTGCCAATATAGAAATAGACTTTACTACGGGCATATTTTAAAATTTTCCAATTGATGAGAAAGTATGAAACAAAACCTTTTTGCTGAATGATGTCCAGCTCCATTTTAATACGTGATAACACATTGTCATCTGGCACACCATAGCGATAGGTGATTCCGCCGTAAGCAAGTTTTTTCAGCAACCGAAAATCCAAAGCTTCATTATTTGTATATGAATGCTGATTGTTAGGTGTCTCTTTCGAGAAATCAAAATCTATATTACATTGTGTGAGTAAGTTTTTCGTGTTTTCTAATAGCTTCGGAAAGTCTTGAAATGCTGTTTCTAACACTTCCGAAGACAAAAACATATCAGTTTCATTGCCTTGTTCAGAGAGGGGAAGTTTGCTTAGAAGAGTATTATTATCAATTGCTCGAAGTAAGCGGTGGGTATTGAAGCCTTTTTTATTGATAAAAGTAACAGTCTGCATAATCACCAGCTTCTCCAAACGATTTTTCCAGGGTGAAAACTTTAGCCGATTGAGATCTTCTATTTTGACACCCAGAAATTCATTTTCTGAAAGTTGGTCTCCTTTAAACGAAGCACCCGCCCGAACGTACCCCTCGGTACGGGCGAGGTAGGGATATATAACAAAGGTATGAGGCAGTATCTTGGAGCGGGCTGGAATACTTTCTTCGGAATGGAGGAAGTGGGAGAGGTAGCGGTTGATCTGCATAAACCCCTCGTTGTTTTTTGCCAGTAGTACGAATTGTTGTTGGGCGCCATTTCTAAAATCAACTCCCAACACAGGCTTTATGTCATACTTAGGCGCCAAACGCACAAAGTCCAAACAAGCTGACGTATTGTTGATGTCTGTAAGTGTTAAAGTATTAAGAGACATCTGTTTAGCTAACATAAGCAGATCTTCCGGCTTGATGGTGCCGTAGCGGAGGCTATAGTAACTGTGAGTGTTTATAAACATAAAATGGAATTATTCCAAAATTATGGAAATATTCCAAGTTTACAAAATAAAGTTTTCAACAAGTTTTTCCTGTCTTTAAATAAAACAGTTCTCTTGAATGTTTTAAAAAGTAGGGTACATTATATAAAATTCCTTCAAAGACCTTTCAATAAAAGGAATTGCACCATTTGAATAAATTTTTATTGGACACGATTGATTAAAAATGGATATTAAAGAAATATTTTAATAATGGTTTTGAGTAGTCCTTAAATTGATTTACCTTTATTTTTAAACATTTACCAACCACCTATGTCAAATACTTCAACTAATAAAAAATATACAATAAAATCATCTGCTTTTAAGACTGTTTTTCTATTACTAATTACCTTTTTAATTTGTGATATAGGGTGGTCCCAGAGCTATACCAATAGAGAAGGAGACTCCATTAATTCTAAATTCTATGTATGGGCTGGAGTATTTTATCCAAATTTGAATACCTCACTTAGGATTGATTCTGCCCTTGGATTAGGTACCGAGATAGGATTGGAAAATGATCTTAATTTGGAGGAGGACCTCGGTGTGTTTCGAATCGATGGACTGCTTCAATTAACCGAGAACTCTCAGCTTGGAGTGACTTATACTGCCATTAAAAGGAACCGACGGTTTACTTTGGAGAAGGACATAACGTTTGCCGGTAAAACATTTGAAGCTGGTTCTAATGCTGGTTATGAATTCAATGTAGATTATATAGGCGCAACCTATCGCTATAATTTTTTTAACGAACGCAACTGGAGTGCGGGATTATCTGCTGGATTACGAGGCGTATTTATTAATACTTCAATTGATGGTCAATTAAATGATTTGAGAGAAAAAGCTGATATTACCGCTCCTGTTATATTGTTTGGAGTACATGGTAGTGCCTACTTAACTCCGAGATTGCTGGCAAGATATTCACTAGAAATGCTTTACTTAAGTATCAATGACGTTAGGATTAATGTAGTGGAGTCTAATGCATCGGTACATTACTTTATCTTTAAGAATATTGGTCTAGGATTGGCATATTCCACCAATAATTATCGTCTTACCGACGTACCATTATGGGGAGATTCTGAGGGGAAGATTAACTTCAATTTTGGAGGATTAGGCATGTATCTCACTAGTAGGTTCTAATACCAATTAGCGAGTGCAATAGAAGCGAATTATTAGGCTTATTTTATTTGTTAATTGGTATAACAAGAATCTATTCAGATTAACAACCATTAATATTTTGAAAACATATAATTTCCAGTTTTAAACAAACCTAAAGGAGAGCATAGCTCACTTTAGGACTTGCCCAAAAATCAGTAAAGGGTAAAGAGTGAATGGTGAAGGGTCCAGGCCCAACTACTAACTAATCGCTACTAACTACTCACTACTTTCTGCCAGTATGGCAGAATAATTCTACTGGCATAATCATTGTCTTAAACACATCGAAAGTTAAAATTGAATATTAAAAATATAACTATAAAATTATGAGTAAAATAATTGGAATCGACTTAGGAACTACCAACTCTTGTGTCGCTGTAATGGAAGGTAGCGAGCCTACAGTAATTCCTAATGCGGAAGGGAAAAGAACAACACCATCTGTTATCGCTTTTGTAGAAGGCGGGGAAATTAAAGTAGGGGATCCAGCTAAAAGACAAGCAGTAACAAACCCAACAAAAACCATTTCTTCTATAAAACGTTTTATGGGGAATAAATATTCGGAATCTAAAAAAGAAGCAGATCGCGCAGCCTTTAAAGTGGTTAAAGGTGATAACGATACCGCTCGTGTAGATATCGATGGTAGAATGTACACCCCACAAGAATTGAGTGCTATGATTCTTCAGAAAATGAAGAAAACAGCAGAAGATTATCTTGGACAAGACGTAACAGAAGCGGTAATTACCGTTCCTGCTTACTTTAATGACAGTCAGAGACACGCTACTAAAGAGGCCGGAGAAATCGCAGGTCTTACAGTACGTAGAATTATAAACGAACCTACCGCAGCAGCACTTGCTTATGGTATGGACAAAAAAGGTATTGACCAAAAAATCGTAGTTTTTGATTTTGGTGGAGGAACACATGATGTATCTATCCTTGAATTAGGTGACGGTGTATTTGAAGTGTTATCTACAGATGGTGATACTCACTTAGGTGGTGATGATGTTGATCAAAAAATTATCAATTGGTTGGCAGATGAGTTTCAAGCAGAAGAGTCTATGGATCTTAGAAAAGACCCAATGGCTTTACAACGTTTGAAAGAGGCTGCTGAAAAAGCAAAAATCGAATTGTCATCGGCTGCACAAACGGAAATCAACTTACCATATGTAACAGCTACTGCTAGCGGACCAAAACACTTAGTGAAATCACTTACTAAAGCGAAGTTTGAGCAATTAATTGACGATTTGGTAAAACGAACTATTAAGCCTTGTGAAACTGCATTAAACGCGGCAGGACTTAAGAAAAGTGATATCGATGAGATTATTCTTGTTGGAGGTTCTACTCGTATTCCTGCAGTTCAGGAAGCGGTTGAAAAATTCTTCGGAAAGGCTCCAAACAAAGGAGTTAATCCAGATGAAGTTGTAGCTGTTGGTGCTGCAATCCAAGGTGGTGTATTGAGTGGTGATGTAAAAGATGTTCTTTTATTAGATGTAACACCTCTATCTCTAGGAATTGAAACTATGGGTGGTGTATTGACTAAATTGATTGAGTCTAATACAACAATCCCAACGAAGAAGTCACAGGTATTCTCTACTGCAGCCGATAATCAGCCAAGTGTTGAAATTCACGTATTGCAAGGAGAGCGTCCAATGGCTCCAGATAACAAAACGATAGGTCGTTTTCATTTAGATGGTATTCCACCAGCACAAAGAGGTACGCCTCAAATTGAGGTTACTTTCGATATTGACGCGAATGGTATCATTAAAGTAAGTGCTACCGATAAAGCAACAAACAAGTCTCAGGATATTCGAATTGAAGCTTCTTCAGGTTTAACAGAAGAGGAAATCAAGAAAATGAAGGAAGAGGCTGAAATGAATGCTGATGCTGATAAAGCTACGAAGGAAAAAGCTGACAAGTTGAATGAAGCAGACGGTATGATTTTTCAAACTGAAAAGCAACTAAAAGAGTTTGGTGATAAATTATCTGATGATAAGAAAGCGCCAATCGAAGCTGCCTTAGAAGACTTGAAGAAAGCTTACGAAACTAAAGAAGTTGAAACTATTCAGCCAGCTTTAGATGCTATCAACGAAGCTTGGAAAGTAGCTTCTGAAGAAATGTACAAAGCTCAAGCGGAAGAGCAAGGAGGAGCTCCTGAAGGAGGTGAAGCAGATACTGCTAGCCAAGGTGCAGAGGAAAGCGCTGACGTGGAAGACGTAGACTTCGAAGAAGTAAAGTAAGCAGAGAGCCAATTTTACGCAGTAAAATTGTGCGAATCGCTTATCCCGAATTCACTTCGGGAAATATAATACGAGAATGCCCTGCTGATTGCGGGGCATTTTTCATTAAGTAAAATTGTGCGAATCACTTATGTGAATTTGTAGTCCCGAGTCTTACGAGGGATAAATTTTGAAGAAATTAGTCTAGTATCTATAATCTTGCACTAGGCTTTATCTTCCTTATCTGAACTTTTAGCTCGTGGATACAATTAACCCCTATCAAAAAACCCCCAATCTAGTGACTTTTATAGCATCTAGTGGGGATTTATATTATGTAGTGAATTATATTTTAAGTCACTTAATTTAGTATATTACTTTACAACAAACTTTAAATTATAAGAACCGTTTAAGTCTCTAATATTAAGCAAATAGATCCCTGAGCTAAGCGAATGTTCTAGATTAATCTCCTGTGTCGGATTAACAAACCGATCACTTCTCAGTTGCTGTCCGGAAATTGCAAAAATACTAACAGTCACCACCGAATAACTGCTTGCATTATTTAATTTGATTTGGATACTTTCTGAAACAGGGTTCCGTGTAAGTTTGTATTTTTCAGAAAAATTATTGTCACCAAGTCCTAAAGAACCGTTTCTTATTTCGTCAAGT
>RCNB010001197.1_pt1 | contig 16393 bp, 17 predicted proteins | sample 2041321 | NCBI WGS metagenome assembly RCNB01 (sample SAMN09708232, study PRJNA481090) | Marine sediment metagenome, whole genome shotgun sequencing project. | reverse complement strand
ATTACAAAAACACAATAGGCTAATCGCTGTGCGATTAGCCTAAGGCAGGAGGAAAGCGAATGAAGAAATTTCTTCATCACGCTTTTGTTCTTTTTGGTGAGCAACAATAGTGCCAAGATCTCATGTTCGAGATAAGATTTCATAGCGAACAATAATTTGAACGAGGAGTGAATGTCTAAGATGCCAATTTCTTTGTCAATAAGTCTAACTTGCTTTTTTCGGCATTGTGAAAAAATCGAACCAATATCCACTCTACAAGGGATAATCCCGACACTTTAACAAGCCCATGTTTGTACAAATATTTGTACGGCCCGAGGAAAAATGGTCTTCAAGTGCCTGATTTATAGTCTAATCATAGCGAGTGCCAACTTTTTGAACGTGTTACAAGAGATTGTGCTTTTTGAGACGATAGTGAAGATTGTTTCGAGGTATGCCAAGAAGGTTGGCTGCTTGGGACTGTATGTTGTTTGACAGGGCAAGCGCCTTTTCTATGAGTCTTTTTTCTATCATATCGAGGGTCTTAGGAAGGTTGTATAGCTTGTTCCAATCCAGCGGTATTTCCAGATCTGCAAACCGCATGAGATCTTTGGGAAGATCTTCTAGTTTTATTTCATCTCCTTTGCTCAAAAGCACTGCCCTTTCAATAGCGTGCTCAAGTTCTCTCACATTTCCCGGCCAGCGATGATTACATAAAAAACCCATAGCCTCTGCAGAAATGGTCATATTCTCTCTACCAGCTTCCCGGACATGTTTGTTGACAAAATGCATAGCCAATAGAGGGATGTCTTCAGGGCGCTGTCTTAACGGCGGCAAATCAATATTTATTACATTGAGACGGAAATAAAGATCCTCCCGAAAGCGGTTGTGTTCCACTTCAGCCCTCAGATCCTTGTTGGTGGCTGCTATTAGGCGCACATCAACTCCTATCGTTCTCGTACCTCCAACGCGCTCGAAATTCATTTCTTCGAGGACCCGAAGGAGTTTTACTTGCAAGGAGGATGGTATTTCACCAATCTCATCCAATAACAAAGTCCCTCCATCGGCAATCTCAAAGCGTCCCTTTTTCATGGCGGCAGCACCAGTGAAGGCACCCTTTTCATGCCCAAAGAGTTCACTTTCAAGTAAGGTTTCAGCAAGGGCTGCACAACTAACGGCCACAAAGGGCTTGTTCCGTCGAGAACTGTTGAAATGAATCGCTTTGGCGGCCAATTCCTTGCCGGTTCCGCTTTCGCCTGTAATTAGTACCGTAGCCTTGGTGTGGGCGACTTTTTGAATCATATTGAACACAACTTGCATGGGCTTGCTTTTGCCAATGATATTATCAAAACGATACAGGTTTTCCAGTTCATGGATAAGTCTTTGGTTTTCCTTCAACACCTTATAAGTATGAATCGCTTTGGCTATCAACTGTCTTAGAGTTTCGTTTTGAAAAGGTTTTAAGATAAAGTTGAATGCCCCCAATTGCATGGCCTTAACGGCTTTTTCCACCGTTCCGTAAGCCGTCATCATAACCACAGGCAAGTCTGGTAATCGTTCCTTGATACGTCCAAGGAGTTCAATCCCATCCACTGGAGACATCTTCATATCCGTAAGGACAAGGTCTAAATCTGTAGACTCAATGATCTTGAGGGCATGCTCGGCATTGTCGGCAGTAATGGTTTCATATCCTTCCTCTGTCAAAAACGCACTCAATACGACAAGGTAATTCTTTTCGTCATCTACGACGAGAACTGTATCCATTGTCCTTTTCCTTTAGGAGGCAAGTAAAAATAAGTTGTGCAGATTGCGCCGCAATTTTGTTCGTTTTCAAGGCGCATTAACGCGCGCATAACGAGTTATGTTAGCCTTAATGCAAACCAAAAAACGGACAAAAAGGCAAGCAAGATGTATAAGATATTTTTACTTGATGACTTACTTGTGTTTGCCACCATCAACGGGCAAGGTGATAGTAACTTGCGCTCCCTTCTCCGGGCCATTTTCGACATTAACAGTACCTCCAAGGCCTTCAATTATTTTCTTTACTATAGGTAACCCCAGTCCACTCCCTTTATCCTTTGTGGTAAAGAAGGGATCCCAGATCTTTGACAGCGTTTGTTCAGAAATCCCTGTACCTTCATCGAAAAAAACAGTTGTAAGGCTGTTTTTGCGGGTAGATACTTCAATGAATATCTTCCCTCCTTCAGGCATGGCTTGCATGGCATTGATCAGAACGTTCAAGAAGGCCTGGTACAATAACCCGGGATCTGCTTGAATTTCAGGAATGTGTGTTTTAAGCCTCTTGTGGATTTCATATCCCTTATTGCTAATCTCTGGGGCAAGGTGTTTCAGATTATTGTCCAAGATCTCGTCTACTTTGCATGACATGAGATTCAGTGTTGGAGGCCGTGCAAAGTCAAGAAAATCAGTGACAATATTGTTTAGGCGACTGGCCTCTTGAACAATTACATCCGCCAGCTTGTCTTGGGTGTCTGTGTGGGTCAATTTCCCTCTTAGTAATTCAGCTGTACTGCTGATAATTCCCAGAGGGTTGCGTATCTCATGAGACACAGCCGCCACCATCTCGCCAAGGCTTGCAAGACGTTGGGCTTGATTCAGTTCTTCCCTCAACAAGAGTTGTTCGGCGGCCCGTTTCTGAATGATTCTCTCACCTTTTTTTACAATATAACGAAGGACAATAAGCAAAAGCCCCATAATCAATACGGAGGTAAGCATAATCCGATACTTGAAGTGGGCAATAGTCTGATAATCTTCAGAGAGGTCTTGGACAATCTCGAAAACACCAAGAATAGGCCCATCTAGATCTGACAGTGGCTTTTCTGCCCTCAAAGACACATAGGTTCGCAACTCACTTTCCTTTGGGGCCCCCGTAAATAAAGCCCAATATCCCTCTCTTCGAATAAGCCTCGAACTTGATTTGCCATTCAAGGCTTGCTGATAGTCTATACCCCCCCTACCTTCTTGCCCTAATAAGTTTTTGTCAAAGCTATAAAATATAACGTTGTTCTTTCGGTCATAGATATTTACCATCTCTACATTGAAGCTGTGTAGAGTACTTCTCACAACCTTGTCCAAGCGCTTAAATAGGGTTTTATTCCGCAATTGAATCACCTGGCCAAACTTGAGAGCTGCGGGAACAATAAATTGGAGGAAAACCTGATGATTGAGGTTTTCTGCCATTAACAGGGCATAATCTTCACTTTTTTTTATGAGCACTGTTTCTGCCCTGTGGGCAATAACTGTGGACAGGATCAAGGCGCCGGCGAGGATAACAACAAGGCTGGAAAAAGTAAAATACTTGACGAGCTTAAAGGGTTTTATACGTTCTATGTCTTTTGGATTCATCTAGGTATAGGCGCACCGGAGAGAAGGGTTTTTAGATCTTGATCAGAAAAATGCAACCCCAGACCTATAAAAACTGACTCATTGCCTTCATCGCTAATGAAGTCGTCAAATCCGCCTGTTACATACAAGTAATGAAAGGGCGTAAAATCCACCTTGAATTTCAAGTGTGGGTTTTTATCTGGATCGAAATCAAAAGCCTCCATGGATAGAACAAGGCGGTCATCATACATGTAGTAATCGGCAGCAATGCCACCGGTTGACTCAAAAAGCCCGCCCCGCAACCCCAGATCATAATAACGCTTGGCTATTTGAGCAGAAAACTTGAGTTCATCCTTGTCGATTGTTTCAGTGGTCTGAGTCGTAGACGTCCCTCCTGTCGTCGTGGTGGTAACGGTCTCCTCCTTTTTTCCTGCCGGATCGTCTACTACTTGCAAAAGATAATACTTGTCCTCTTTGGGCTGAATACGAAGTGACAGGTATGACTTCATATCCTCACTATCGAACAAATATTCCCCCCTGTAGTTCAGATAGGTCTGAAAGCTTTCTTCTTTCTCAAGAAAGTCGTTGACATTAGTTAAGGTCTTGTTGACATTATCTACGGTTTCTTCATCGTTAATGAGCCTACCAATGGTTCCCTGCCCACGGTTGATCTTCTCACTGATCTCTTTGAGGGCAACTAACGTTTGGTTCATGCTCTCCACGGTTTCTTCATCGTTAATGAGCCTACCAATGGTTCCCTCCCCACGGTTGATCTTTTCGGTAATCTGGTTAAAGGCCGTAATAGTCTTTCGCAGTTGATGAGAGGCTTGTCTGAAGTTGACCACAATTTCTCTTAAGGCCTCCTTGTTGCTACCGCTTACATCTCTAAGCTCTTGTGAGAAGATGTGAAAGTTGTCCAATGTTCGGTCAATATTTTCATGGTTCCTTTGCACTGTTTTATTTAGCGTTTGGGTTAACTCCCGAAGGTTATCGACGATAATCTGAAGAGAGGTCCGGCCGGCTTCTCCCCCCAAAACGCCTGAAAAGGAGCCTGTAAGCTGCTTTATGTCTTTTCCTATAGAACTCAATTGCTTCAAAAGATTGTCAATGTTTGTAGGAGAAAGGGTTCGTTCTATACGTCCCTCTGGTCTCAAAGGAGGGGCTTCTTCTGATCCCGGGATCAATTCTACGTATTTGTCTCCCAAAACCCCCTTTGTACGAATAGCGGCCTGCACATCTTTGCCTATTACAACGTCAGGATTGAGTTGAAGCTCGACCCTTGCCTTCCCATTCTCCAGCATGATATCCTTGACTTGGCCTACGTCAACTCCGGCAATTTCTACGGTTACACCCTCTACAAGGCCTTGGGCCGAGTCAAAGTAGCCATACACACTGTAGCCTTGGCCCGGTCCGTACTTTAACTTGCCCACCTTCATGGACATGTAAGCCAGCAGGAGTATTCCAACAACAACAAAAAAGCCTACCTTTGCCTCAATGCTAAGTTTTGTCATATCTATCTGTACCCATTACTACATATCCAAGACATAATGATCCATGATAGGTCCTTCGGCCTTACCCTGGATAAACTGTTGAAGCGCTGGATTCTGAGATGATTTCACAGTATCCGGCTTACCGATCTCGATGATTTTTCCACGATAAAGCATGGCCACCGTATGAGCAATCTTAAAGGTAGATTCAATGTCATGGCTTATAACCACACATGTAGCCCCTGTGTGTTTCTGGGTGTCAACGATCAGACGATCAATAGCATCAGCCATGATAGGATCAAGGCCGGTTGTGGGTTCGTCGAAGAGAATAATCTTAGGGTCTAGGGCGATTGCACGGGCAAGCCCTACCCTTTTGCGCATCCCGCCGCTCAACTCTGAAGGCATCTTGTGGGAAACATCCCTGAGTCCAACCTGCAGAAGCTTTTGCTGAACGATCTCATCGATCTGGCCACGAGTCAACCTGGTATGCTCATTTAGCGGGAAGGCCACGTTTTCGCCTACTGTCATAGAATCAAACAATGCGGCTCCTTGAAAGAGCATACCGAAATTCTTTCTGATCTCGTTCAGTTTTCGGTCATTAAGACTTGCAATATCGACACCTTCAATTAGGACCTCCCCCTTATCTGGTCTTATAAGACCGATTATGTGTTTTAGAAGGACACTTTTCCCTCCGCCACTTTGGCCGATTATCACAGTGATCTCGCCGGAACTGATCTCAAGGTTTAGTTTATCCAACACCTTTTGATCCTTGAACGATTTGTCAATGTCAACCAGCTTGATCATAGAAAAAGAACTCTTCCGATTTTAAAACATTGCTGCCGTTAAAAAATAATCACTAATCAAGATACAGACCGATGATACCACCACAGCTTGTGTGGTAGATCTCCCCACCCCTTGAGCACCACCTGTCGTATAAAAACCCTTGTAGCACCCCACTAGAGACAAGATAAGACCGAAGCAAACTGACTTTATGAGTCCGTTAAAGATATCGTCAAGTTCTACAAGCTGAACCATCTTTGCCACATAAATACCCGAATTGATCTTCAGCAGTCCTACTCCGACGAGATAACCACCTATGATACCGACAAAATCTGAGATAATAGTGAGCACCGGAAGGGTTAGCACGCCGGCAATAATCCTGGGCACAACCAAGTATTTGATTGGATTGACTGCCATCGTATAAAGGGCATCGATTTGTTCGGTGACCCTCATGGTTCCCAGCTCCGCAGCCATTGCTGAGCCGGCTCGTCCTGCTACCATGAGGGATGTAAGAACGGGGCCAAGTTCGCGAGTCATGGCCAGAGCCACTGTGGAGCCTACAAGGCTTTCGGCACTAAACTGGCGAAAACCATGATAAGCCTGAAATGCAAGTACGCCACCTGTGAACGCACCTGTAAGGATCACCACAAGTAAAGAGTTGACCCCCACAAATTCCATTTGCTTAAAGATGGCTCGCAGGCGGAAAGGAGGACGCAGACTCCAAACGAGGGCAGCTAAAAAGAGGAACATAACAAGGCCGAATTCTTCAATAAAGTGAATAAGACCACGACCAACAGTCTCAATGAACTTGATCATGTTCGCAAATTTCCAGTATTTATCAAACTGATGGTCATGTTAAAATGATAGGTGAACTCAAGCTGAAAGTCAAGGTAATGCTCTATTTTTATTGACACTATATGTACCTATCGATAAGCTGAACCCTAATGTTGCATAAGAAACGTGTCAGGATATCTTGAAAACCAATGTGGAGGGTTCTTTGACACCTTTTTGAGCGATTCTGCTGAATTCACTACGAGTGACGTCCAAAAAAGGTGTAAAAACAGCCATGTTTCTTACCCTTCGGGAAGCGTAAGTGAAACGTATTCTTACAATTGCAGGTTCAGATTCGGGTGGGGGGGCTGGTATTCAGGCTGATCTCAAGACCATCACTCTGCTTGGCGGATTTGCTATGAGCGCGTTAACCGCCCTGACAGCACAGAACACACAGGAGGTAAGGGCAATACATCCACTGCCTCCAGAGTTCGTTAAAGAACAACTCGACGCAGTGCTATCGGATATAGGCGCAGATGCGGCAAAGACCGGGATGCTCTTTAGCGCCCCGATCATTGAAGCTGTGGCGGACCGTCTTTACGCCTATGGAATCAAACGGCTTGTAGTTGATCCTGTTATGGTGGCAAAGAGCGGAGACCCATTGCTGGCAGAAGAGGCCGTAGAAACCATGGTTAAGCACCTTATCCCGATGGCCTCGGTGGTTACCCCAAATATTGCCGAGGCCCAGATCCTATCGAAAACAACTATAAAGACCGAGGAGGACTTATATAAAGCCGCACGTATCATACACGCCATGGGGGCCAGGTACGTATTGATCAAGGGGGGACACCTTAAAGGCCCTGCCAAAGATGTATTATATGATGGAAAAGAATTCTTTCCTTATTCGACAAACCGTGTGGATACGAAGCACACCCACGGGACAGGATGCGTTTATTCGGCCGCGATTGCTACATACATGGCTACTGGCCTTGAAGTTAAAGAGGCAGTGGAAAAGGCTAAGGAGTTTATCCATAGTGCAATCAAATGTCCCCTTCCGCTAGGCAAGGGGCATGGTCCTACCAATATTTATGCCCCCTTTGGCCGCGAGCTGGCAAGATATCAGATCATTGAAGACCTCAAGTCGAGCCTGACCCGGTTAAAGGATGCTCACTTGGGACATCTCATACCTGAGGTACAGTCCAATCTGGGCTATGCCCTGCCATACGCCCAAAGCCATATCGACGTGGCTGCCTTTCCTGGGAAACTTGTCAGGTTGGCAGATGACATCGTGTCGGTGAGTAGTCCTGCATTTGGCGCATCCAGGCACATTGCCGGCATCATCCTTACTGTAATGCGCCATAACCAAGATTATCGCTCAGCCATGAACATTCGTTTTTCACAGGATCGCCTGCGGCAGTGTGAGACCTCGGGGTGGAAGGTGTGCTCCTTTGATAGGTCCTATGAACCGAAGGATAGCAAGGACAGAAAAGGAAGTTCACTCAAATGGGGTACTGAATCAGTGCTTTCACGAGCAAGTGAAATCCCCGATGTAATATACGATAGGGACGGCAAAGAACCAATGATTCGTATACTTGGCAAGGACCCGCAAGAAGTTGTAGACAAAGTGCTTCAATTGAAAGAAATAGAGTTCAAGTAACATTTTAGTGCTATCAAACAGCAACATCGCATAAGCTTCAGTGGCACATTTTCAAAGGGCTAAAGTCTTACGAACTCAACAAAAATGGATGAAGCTTATATAAGGACTAAAAGGGAAAACCTTATCCGGGTTTTAAAAAACGCCGGTTCTGTGCTCGTCGCCTTTTCTGGTGGGGTAGACAGCTCATTGTTACTAACCATTGCCCATGAAACCCTCGGGTCTCGGGTTGTAGCAGTAACGGCTGTATCTGAAATATATCCAAAACGTGAAAAGGAGGCAGCTAAAAGGTTTGCCCTGGACAAAAACATTGAACATATTGTCCTTCCTTCAAAAGAGATCAGTCTTTCCGCCTTTGCATCCAACAAGTCGGATCGTTGTTATCACTGCAAGAGAAATCTCTTTGAAAAGCTTATTCAAATAGCAGAGCAAAGAGGGATCGCCTGTGTGGCCCACGGGGCCAACCTGGATGATGAGAAAGACTATCGCCCCGGACTTAAAGCCGCCGAGGAAATGGGAATTTTGGCCCCCCTGGCAGAGGCTGAACTGCGAAAGGATGATATTCGCCTGATGTCAAAGCAAATGGGGCTTTCCACATGGAATAAGCCACCAATGGCTTGTCTGGCTACAAGGATACCTTATGGAAGTCCTGTTACGGTAGAGAAGTTAAAAATGATCGACGAGGCGGAGACAGTTCTCTTTGGCCTGGGTGTGGAACAGTGTCGAGTGAGGCATCACGGCTCTGTGGCCAGAATAGAGCTTGAAACTTCAGACATAATCAGGATCATGCAAGACGATTTGAGACATGTTGTTATAAGTAAATTTAGGGAAATCGGTTTCCTCCATATAGCGCTCGACCTGGAAGGCTACATATCAGGAAGCATGAATCGAATGCTGGAAGGTGAATCTGGTTCTCACACTAAGGACCCTAAAGGAGTTAAACAATGAAGGGAATTATATTGGCGGGTGGCTCAGGCACCAGGCTTTATCCCATAACCAGGGTAGTAAGCAAACAGCTGATGCCTGTATATGACAAACCTATGATCTACTATCCCTTATCTGTGCTGATGCTGGCACATATTAGAGAGATTTTGATCATTTCCACACCAGAAGATCTGCCCAAATTTATGGAGCTTTTGGGAGACGGTTCCCAGTTGGGTCTTTCTTTTTCCTATGCCGAGCAGCCCCACCCCGAGGGCCTGGCCCAAGCCTTCGTTATCGGGAAGGAATTTATCGGCCATGATCCAGTAGTGCTTGTCCTTGGAGATAATATCTTTTATGGTCACGGACTTCCTGAAATCCTAAGAAGGTGTGCTGAGCTTAAAAAGGGGGGAATCATTTTCGGGTACCCTGTTCGTGATCCCGAACGCTATGGGGTGGTTGATTTTGACAAACACGGCAAAGTTATCGGGATTGAAGAAAAACCGGACAGGCCCAAATCGAGATACGCTGTTCCCGGTCTTTACTTTTATGACAACGATGTAGTAACGATAGCAGAGGGCTTGAAGCCTTCCGACCGGGGGGAACTTGAGATTACTGACGTTAATCTGAAATATCTAGAGCGCAAACAACTTCATGTGGAACTTCTGGGGCGTGGGTTTGCCTGGCTGGACACAGGAACCCACGAGTCCCTTCAGCAGGCAGCCGATTTCGTGCAGTCGATTCAGCACCGGCAGGGGCTTAAGGTTGCCTGTATTGAAGAGATTGCCTTCCGCCTGGGCTTTATCGACGCGAAACAACTGGAGGCCCTTGCCAAGGCGATGCTCAAGAACGAATATGGCGCCTACCTTATGGAAGTCCTTCAAAATGGAGATATAGGAGATGCCACCGACATTTACTGAGACTAAGCTTTCTGGTGTTTTTCTCATAGAGCCCGTTGTCTTTGGAGACGATCGCGGCTTCTTTATGGAAACCTACCACCATGAAAAATATAGACGGGGTGGGATCGATCCTGCCTTTGTTCAAGACAACTATTCCCACTCCCGGCAAGGAATCCTTAGAGGGCTTCATTATCAACTCAAGAATCCCCAAGCAAAGCTGGTATATGTGATTACCGGCGAGATATTTGACGTGGCAGTAGATGTCCGTAGAGGTTCTTCCACCTTTGGTCAATGGGTGGGAATGCGGCTTTCACAAGAAAACAAACGGCAGATGTATATTCCACAGGGTTTTGCACACGGTTTCTGTGTTCTAAGCAAGACCGCTGATGTCATGTACAAGTGTACAGACCTTTATGTCCCCGACGATGAATACGGTATCATTTGGTCAGATCCGACTGTCGGTATCATTTGGCCTATAAAAGCGCCTATTCTTTCAGAAAAAGACAGTCAGAATCCACAATTAGGCAAAATTTCAAAAGAACTACTCCCCCTATAAACACTCAGTTATGAAAAAAACATATATCCTGGGAATCTCTTGCTTCTATCATGACAGCGCTGCCTGTCTACTGGAGGACGGAAAGATCCTGGCGGCTGCGCAAGAAGAGCGTTTTACGAGAAAGAAGCACGACCCCCGGTTTCCGAAGTGCGCTATTAAATATTGTCTTGAAGAAGCAAAGATTACAGGGAGTGAGCTAACGTATGTTGTCTTTTACGACAAGCCAATTTTAACATTTGAAAGGCTTCTTCTTACCTACTTGACAGTCGCCCCAAAGGGATTGCGCTCCTGGCTCAAGGCGATGCCCCTGTGGTTAGGGGAAAAGCTTCATGTACAAAAGGTTATACAAAAAGAAATAGGTTATGATGGTGACGTGTTGTTTACCGAACACCATGAGGCGCATGCTGCATCGTGTTTTTACCCGAGCCCTTTCGATGAAGCGGCCATCCTCACCATTGACGGGGTGGGCGAATGGGCGACAGCAAGCTATGGGATCGGCAGCGGGAAGGAAATCAGGCTTTTAAAAGAACTCCACTTTCCGGATTCACTCGGTCTCCTTTACTCTGCTTTTACGTACTTTACAGGCTTTAAGGTAAATTCCGGAGAGTACAAGCTCATGGGATTAGCGCCTTACGGGAAACCATGTTACAAAGAGTTGATCCTTAAAGAACTCATTGATGTGAAAGAGGATGGGTCTCTTCGTTTCAATCTGCGTTATTTCGATTTTCTCGGTGGGTTGCGTATGACCAACAAGAGATTTGGAAAGCTTTTTGGCGGCCCCCGAAGGAAACCAGAAACGGAAATCACTCAACGGGAAATGGATATTGCAGCCAGCATACAGGCTGTGACGGAAGAAGTCGTCATGAAAATGGCAAACCATGTTTTCCGAGAAACAGGCCAAAAGTACCTTTGCCTGGCGGGAGGGGTTGCCTTAAATTGCGTGGCCAATGGTCGTATCTTAAGGGAAGGTCCGTTTGAAGACATTTGGATACAGCCTGCCGCCGGTGACGCCGGTGGAGCTCTGGGGGCTGCGTTTTGTGTTTGGTATCGCTATTTGGAAAACGATAGGTCTGTTCCCAAACAATATGATGCTCAACATGGATCATACCTGGGGCCGGGCTTTTCCAACGAAGACATCAAGGACTTTCTTGTAACCGCCGGCTATCCCTATCACAGCGTGGACGTTAATAATAAGCCGGCAATGGTTGCTGAGCAGATAGCTCAGGGAAAGATTATCGGATATATGGCAGGCCGTATGGAATTCGGCCCGCGGGCATTGGGAGCGAGAAGTATCCTGGGTGATGCCAGAAGTCAAGACACACAAAGGGTCATGAATCTTAAGATAAAATACCGTGAATCTTTTAGGCCCTTTGCCCCATCGGTCATGGAAGAAAAGGCATCTGAGTACTTCGAAACAGACAGACCAAGCCCATACATGCTCCTAGTAGCTAAAGTCCGCGAATCAAGACGTCTTGCCCAGCCCTCTGATGATGGAATGCCTATGCTGGAGCGTCTTAAGGTCAAAAGAAGCGACATACCGGCCGTAACCCACCTGGACTATTCTGCCCGCTTGCAAACGGTAGGAAATAATTTTAAGCCTGACTACCATGATATCATCGCAGAGTTTGAAAGGCTTACAGGATGTGGTGTAATTGTTAATACCAGTTTTAATGTTAGGGGAGAGCCCATTGTTTGCACCCCGGAGGATGCCTACAGGTGCTTTATGCGAACAGAGATGGATGTGCTTGTCATGGAAGATTGTATCCTCTATAAAGAAGAGCAGCCAAAGTGGGAGGAAAAGGCAGAGTGGTTAGATGAGTTTGAACTCGACTGATACGAAAGAAATAAGAAAATTTGGGCTTGTTGCCCTGATTTTTTTCGGTTTCTTGTGTGTCTTGGGAGTCTGGCTGAAAAAGCCTGTGCCCACCTATCTTGGCGGTGTGTTGTCAATGCTTGGGCTTGGCTTTATTTTAGCCCCTGCTCCCTTAAGACCTGTTTATAGCGCCTGGCTTAAGGTAGCTCATCTTATTGGGAAAGTAGTAACAACAACCATTCTCCTCTTGGCATACTATCTGGTAATCACCCCATCCGGTATAATAAAGCGGTTAATTGGGGGACCTCTTCTGCCTGTTAAACCAGACAAAAAGGCCCTTTCATACTGGGTGCCAAGGAGTGAACCTGTTCAATCAAAAGAAAGATTTTTAAAACGATACTAATGGCAAAACAATCGATTATTGCTGAGTTTTGGGAATTTATAAAGATTCGGAAACGCTACTGGTTACTTCCCATTTTGATAGCATTATTGTTGCTCGGCGGACTAATAGTCTTTACTGAAACCAGTGCTGTGGCACCTTTTATATATACGCTTTTTTAGTGAGACCTTTCCATAACTCCTTTGAACGTTCATTGTGAGCTTTTTGGGGTACCCGCCCGGCTGCAGTGAGCGGCCCACTGAAGTGGGCAAATTGCAAACTGTTTGAGGCCTTTAGGCCGAGTTTTTGCAATTTAGCGAACAAAGCCGTAAATGGGTCAAAAAGCTCACAGAACTAAGTGAGAAGGGGTTATACAAAGGTCTCTTAGTGTCTAACGACGTAGATACAAATGGTTGGGATGAGGCCGGATTGGTTTCTTCCCTCAAAGAAAGGCAGGATGAAGCCTTTCGTATTCTCGTGCGGCAGTATCAGGGCAGGCTTTTCAGCATAGCCTATGGTATTACTTTGGACAGGGAGGAAAGTTTAGATATTGTCCAGGAGGTTTTTTTAAGGGTATTTAAAAAGATCCATACCTTTAGAGAAGATTCAAGGCTTTCTACGTGGCTTCATCGTATCACGGTCAACCAGTGTCTAAACTTAAAGAGACGATGGCGCCGTAGATTTAAGTGGCGCCATCAAACTATCGGAAGCAGCAAAACCGCTGATCACCTGGAGCTTGGGACTGATGATTACTACCCGGAAGCCCTTTATCAGAAGAAAGAACTCGAAGGAATACTTTGGAAAACGCTTAGGCAGTTGCCAGAGCAAGCAAGGGCTGCGTTTGTGTTAAAAGAGTTAGAAGGACTTTCCTACGATGAAATTGCCAAGATATTAAAGATAAAAAAAGGGACCGTAAGCTCCAGACTCTTCTATGCCCGCAAGAGATTAAGGAAGTTGCTTGAACCTTATTTATCTGACTCGTAAAAAATCATTTTGCTCTTTCCATATAACGAAAAAATTTCACTACAAGGGGTAACACTAATGAAAACACGAACTGTTAGAGTCCTTTTATTGTCCATCGTGTTGGCAGCGGTTTTGTTAAGTCCCGCCTTATCGAATAGCGGGTGGGCTAAGAACCGCATTAATGTCGTCGTTAAGACAGTCCTTGCCTCTAGTGGAGAGAAATATCTTGATCCACGCCTTTCCGCCCTTATAGAGGAACTCCACACTCTCTTTCGGTATTCCTCATACCGCCTTCTTAGTGAAGACCATCTACAGCTCGACAAACAGCAAACCGGAAAGGTCTCACTTCCCGGCAGGAGGACCTTGAAAATCAAGCCCATAGCAGTTGCCGACAATAGGATAGAGCTCCGCCTTGTAATCCAAAAAAAGAAGGAACAGGTCTTTCAAACAGTAATCCAGCTTCTTAATCATGGAAGCATCATTGTTGGAGGACCAAAACATAAAGATGGTTCCCTCCTTTTTAGTATTTCAGCGTCTTACTAGTTTCCATCCATAAATGGCCCTTTTCCACAATCTCGGCGTCAAACGGCACGGTTGCTTGTGCGACGTACCACGGTACGCCTCCGCGGCCCGCCTGTTACAGGCGGGATTTTCCTTGGCCTTGTGGAAAATTGTTCATTTCTGAAAAGGTACGATTATTAATCTTACAACAAGTATCGCGATGAACGCATCGAAAAGGTCTCACGCTTACATCGGTCTATCTTCTTCCGTCACGGCTTGGGCAGGTGGATTTGTCTACAATATGAGGCTTGATGTCCAAGATGGGCGTGCCGTCAATCATATCCAGGCCCCGCACGAAAATGGTGTTTCCGGAGACCTCCACCACCTTGAGCACCGACATCCCGATAGGGTTGGGACGAAAGGGTGAGCATATGCTAAAGACACCCATGCGGCTTGAGCGGTGCGGCGGCCTTTGTACGGCATCTGCCGGGGAAAACCTCTTGCTCTTGTGAAAATGAAAAATGACGGCGATATCTTGCCCCTTCTTGATGTCTTTCAAGCCCTCCCGATATGCCTCGTCGATGACCAGGGCGCCTTCCACATCGGACACCGTCCAGTGCCTGGGAACGGTAACGGCGGCGGTGCGAACAAAACCGATGGACCTAAACTGAATGTACTGCTCACCTTGTTTCGTTTCATCCATTGGGCATAAACTCGCTGATGGATGGATATCCGGAAACAAATCGTGATTTTTTCCGTCTGGGCACCCTGTCCACCCCCACTTCCAAATGATCATTTGACTATAATAACAAACCTACAATTATTCAAACATGAGCGCAGGCTTCACTTCGTGTCCATTGTTCCCCGTGCAAGACAGAAAATACGGCCCCAACAAAGTATTATATTTTCAATATGTTGTAGATGTTCCGAGACACTATATTAGTTGACAGGTTGCCATATTGATGATATTGGATTTTCATTTACAAATGTATGTCTCGCATCTTGTGCTATGCAATATCGCAACGAAACCACTATCACCAATGGAGGCAATGTAGACTATGACAAATCCAAATGACAAGACAAATGTGAAGATCATGCCCTGTCTTGATATGCAAAACGGGCGGGTGGTCAAAGGAATACAATTTATTGATATCCGAGACGCCGGTGATCCCGTAGAATGCTGTCTCGCCTATTGCGAGGCAGGAGCCGATGAGCTTGCGTTGCTGGACATAACGGCCACGATTGAGGGCCGGGCCACGATGCTTGACGTTGTAAGGAAGGTAGCCGATGCCGCTACTGTTCCCTTCACGGTTGGGGGGGGAATCAGGGACGTGGCGACTGCCGCCGCGGTTCTTGAGGCCGGTGCTGATAAGATCTCTACCAGCAGCGCTGCGTTTCGCAAGCCCGAAGTCATAGGCGAGATGGTCAAGGAGTTCGGTTCAAGCCGTGTGACTGTTGCTGTCGATGCTGCCACGAATGAGGCCTTGCCCTCAGGCTATGAAGTTTACATAGACGGCGGCCGGACTGCTACCGGTGCGGATGCAATAGAGTGGACAAGGCGGATTGATGGCTATGGTGTGGGTACGGTGCTGCCTACGAGCAAAACCACTGACGGCGTCAAGACCGGCTACGACCTTCCTCTCATCCGTAAGACGAATGAGTCGACTTCTGCTGAAGTTGTTGCTTCAGGGGGAGCCGGCAAGCTAGAGCATTTCTTCGAGGCTGCCGAAGCCGGGGCGACCATTCTGCTTGCAGCATCAGTTTTCCATTTCCAACTTATAGCAATCCCCGAGCTGAAGGAGTACCTGAAGAGCCGTGGCGTTCCGATCGCATAATACCCGCCCCTGCAGGTGGATGAAACGATGATGTGCCTTCAGACTCATAGACCGTTCTGCCTGAGACAACAGCGGCGCCCCCACTGGATAAGCTGTTGAGCTGATTGTAATTGCAGAAGTGGCAGCCCCTGATGGGCCCCGCCATGCCGCAGGATTGTTGCGCGTTTACAAACGTTGGCTCCGCACAGGAAGCCGGCATCTCGAAGGCTGCCTTTGTCAGGAGAGAAATCTTGCCGCTAAACCACTTGTTTTCTCCTATAGATCTTGGTTCCATGCAGGTCAAGAACCGTCTTGTCATGCCCCCGATGAGTCTCAATTTCGGAGTAGATGAAGATGGATATGTGACCGAACAACATTGGGAATACCTGGCAGCAAGGGCTAGAGGAGGCACTGGAATGATCGTGGTCGGAGGCGGTGCGGTTCATCCCTCAGGACTCACACAAGAAGAGAAAGCGGGGATAGCGATTTTGTCGCACTACGCGCAGAATTTGATCGAACAAGAGAATTTTCCTG
>RCNB010001196.1_pt1 | contig 16394 bp, 19 predicted proteins | sample 2041321 | NCBI WGS metagenome assembly RCNB01 (sample SAMN09708232, study PRJNA481090) | Marine sediment metagenome, whole genome shotgun sequencing project. | reverse complement strand
TCCTGTGGGCATTTTGTCAAAAGTGTAGGTGCGACCCCGCTCTTCCCTATATTATGCTTTCCTCGAACCAACGCATAAATTCATAGACGTTGTCCCCAAAGGTGCCTAGCGCTAATGGCTTGACTTTTTACCTTCGAGCTATTACATTTCCCGGTCATATGTCGATTTGGGCTTGCCGTTTTTGTCCCAGGTCAAAACTGAAAAGGGTTTGAAGTGCGATGAAGAAGGAGCCGAAAGAATCCCAGGAAAATGGAACTGAAGTCTCTGAAAAGACAGAGTCTATTGGTCGGCCGGACGATACTGCTTTTGATCTCCCCTCTGGCCTCAGAAGGACACTGTCCACGGAGTTAGTGACAAAGCAGGCGGAGCTTCGCACCCTCATGGAGGTAAACGGGCTCATGGAGAGTCGGACGTGGGCGCCAGGGGAGGTCATTATTCGAGAAGATGACACAAATAGAGACATCTTTTTCTTGACCAAGGGAGTGGTGGAGATTTCGGTGGAGAAAGAGGCAGGATCTTTTATACTAAACGAAATAGAGTCCCCGCATATTCTCGGCGACGTGGCTTTTCTCTCCGGCCTTCCTAGGACAGCCACAGCGAAAGCAAAAACAGAAGTCAAGTCGTTTGTCCTCAAGTATGAGGACTTTATGAGGGTTTTTAAAGGGACTCCGGAATGGTTCTCCCCCCTCTTGAGTTCCTTTGTCAGTGGGATCAAGTCCCTGCACTATAGAATTGCAGAACTCCAGGACAAAACCTGAGTGTCGGGAAAACAATAATCTTAGGCGACTGGAACCATGGAAGAATTATTGATTGAATTCAAAAATGTGACCAAACGGTTTGGGGAACGGACAGTCCTTGACAATGTAGACCTTCGGATTCATGATGGCCAAGTCACGACCATCATTGGGAAAAGCGGAACTGGCAAGAGCGTGCTGCTGAAGCACATCATCGGACTTCTCTCCCCAACTGAGGGGACAATCCTTTTTCGAGGTAGGCCTGTTCATGAGATGAACCAAAACGAATTCGACGCTGTACGGGATCAGTTTAGCTACTGTTTTCAAAACAACGCCCTTTTTGACTCCCTCACCGTTTTTGGCAATATTGCCCTGCCCCTCCAACAAACGACAAAAATGGGGAATAGAGAAATCGAGAAGAAGGTCCTGGAAAAAATGGAACAGCTCGAGATAGATGAAGTCTCCGACAAATACCCCGCTGAGCTTTCTGGGGGCATGCAGAAGCGGGTGGCCTTGGCAAGGGCGCTGGTGACAGATCCTAAAGTCGTCCTTTTTGACGAGCCGACCACAGGACAAGATCCCATCAGGAAGAACGCCATCCTAAGGATGATTGCGCAAAACCAGAAACGATTTGGTTTCACCACCATAATGATCAGTCACGACATTCCTGATGTCTTCTTCATCTCGAACCGTATTCTCATCCTCTACGATGGCAAGGTCATTTTTCAAGGGAATTACCATGAGCTCGACAAACTGGAACATCCCATGGTGGATGAATATATTAGGAGCCTTAAAGACTTTGAAGAGGAGTTTTTTGGGTCTGATTTGGAAAGGGATAGGCCCGGCTTCTCTGAGAAGGACCTCAAGCCCTCTGAAAAGGCAGGCAATGTCACCGTGGCCATATTCACTCTGGACAATCTGGATGAGCTTTTAGAAAAGCTGGGGCAAAGGCGGACAGATGAGATTGTGGAATCCCTGGGCGAATGTGTAAACAGACACTTCGGCGACGTGGGTCTTTCTAACCGGGTGGCAAGGAATCAGTTTGCTACCGTTCTTAACTACACAGATACAGAAAAGGCGGAAAACATGTTGGAGGGCTTTACACGAGAGCTCCGTGAACATGGTCTGGGGGGCGCTAGTGTAGACACCGGAGGGGGCATCGATTCTGAGAAGTCCTTTTGTCTCATGGTCCGTGCGGGGCTGGTTGAAAGGAACCCAGGAGAGGGCTTCCAGGTTACCACAGACAAGGCGAGATCAAGGCAGAAGGAGATTGCACGGTTTCTTTTTTGCGCGACCCCTTAGGCTGATTTAGAAGAGGGAGGAACCTCAAGGGTAATGGCTTGGAGACAAATCTATGGCGTCCAGATACCATTAGTTGGTTCCCCTCATACATGTTTAGACAATAACCAAGTATCTACGGGTTGAGCCAAACGAATTCGGAGCTGGTTTCCGGATGGGAGAATCAAGATAACTTGAGTGCAAGGAAAAGGAACGGCCGTGACAACAATGAGACCTTCTGGTGAAAATATAAATCAGGTGTGGCCCTTTGCACATGTTGGAACAAAGGTAACTGCCTGGGTCAATGAATTCGGCGCAGTGGCGATTTTCCTGTTTAAGTCTTTGTTCATGGTTTTCAGGGCCAAACAGATGTCGAGTATTGTCCAACAAGTATACTACGTGGGAGCCAGATCTGCGCCGGTTGTGATGCTTGTTGGTCTGTTTACCGGGATGGTGCTGGGAATACAATTGTACCACACGTTGGTCAAGTTCGGTTCAGCAGGCGTTCTCGGATCTGCTATTGCCCTTTCCATTATCAGAGAACTTGGTCCCGTTCTCACTGCGATCATGATAACCGCCCGGGCAGGCTCATCCATGACAACCGAGATTGGGATCCAACGCATCTCCGAGCAGATTGACGCTTTGTATACCATGCGTATCGATTCCCTGCAGTACCTTGTTACCCCCAGGATCGCGGCATCGATTATCAGTTTCCCCTTGCTGACGGCTTTTTTCGACATCATTGGTATTATTGGTGGATATCTTACCGGCGTAGTTCTGCTCGGCCTTGACGCCGGGACGTACTTCTATCGCGTTCGAACTAGCGTGGAGATGGCGGACATCACCGGCGGTTTTGTTAAGTCAGTTGTCTTTGCCATCATTGTCTCAACAATTTGCTGTTTTCAGGGATACTTCACTCACATGCGAAAGGACGGGCATGGCGCCAAGAGCGTCGGCCTTTCAACAACTTCTGCCGTTGTGCTATCGTGCGTCCTGATTCTCATCAGCGATTTTGTCGTGACTTGTTTCCTGTTGTAGGGTGTCAGGGCAAATGAGATGCGAATCTATTTCGGGCATGATAACAAGCGGTCTGTTTCGAAGACAGTTTTGATTGTAAGCCGCCAGGATTGTAGTGGATAGAAAGGCAAAGCAGAACAATGCGCTGAATTTGTTGAAGAGTCCCATGACTGAAGATATAAAGGGATTGGGCGATTTTAATGTGTAACCGAGAGGTGAATAGGTATGAAAAAATATTCCCATGAAACCGTAGTGGGAGTCTTCGTGGTCCTAGGGCTTGTTGTAGTGATGTATATGACTGTGAAACTCGGTAATGTTTCTTTCTTAGGTAATGATACATACTCACTCTATGCTGAGTTTAGCTCTGTGTCGGGCCTGAGAATTGGCAATCCGGTAGAGATTTTTGGAATGGAGGTGGGACATATAGCTGACTTTCGTATGGATCAGGAGAATCAATTCGTCGCTGTTGAATTGAAGTTCAACAACGGAGTGGAGGTCTATGATGATGCCATTGCCTCGATCAAAACCGCTGGTTTGATCGGTGATAAATACGTGAGTCTCGACCCTGGGGGATCCGATGAAATGCTGGAACCTGGAGATACCATTTTGGATACGCAATCGCCCATAGACCTTGCAGACCTCATCGGCAAGTATGCCTTCGGTGATGTCAAGAAGAATGGTGAGCAGACGAAGGGAGAAGAAGAATGAGAAAGCCTCTTGTGGGATTGCAATTCCTTATTATTGTTTTTTCTTTCATTTATGCACCGCAAGTCTGTGGGGGCACGCCTCTTGAGGCAGTTCGAACAAAAGTGGATGGGGTTCTGAATGTACTACGTGATCCTTCGTTAAAGAATGAGTCAGCCGAAGAGATCAAGAAAAAGAGACTTTGGTCCATTATAGACGAATTGTTCGATTACTCCGAGCTGTCAAAGAGGACCCTTGGCAAGAATTGGGCACAATTGAATCTTGAACAACAGAAGGAGTTTTCGGATCTCTTCAGCACCCACCTTGGGAATGTGTACATAGACAGGATCTTGGCATATTCAGACGAAAAAGTGGTCTTTGATAAAGAGAGAAGGAAAAAAAAAAGAGCGCTCGTTTATAGCAGAGTGGTCATGCGGTCCAAGGAGATTCCAATCGACTATCGTATGATTCAAAAAAATGGTCAGTGGAAAGTGTATGACGTCGTGATCGAAGGGGTGAGCTTGGTCAAGAATTACAGAAGTCAGTTCAGAGAGATGCTCAGAAAGAAAAATCCTGAGTACTTGTTGGAATCCCTGCGCAAGAAAGTCGGTGATAAGGTATAGTGAGAAGATCCAAGAAAAGAAGGAAAGAGTAGCCTGATGAAAGCTCTTTTGCTTATTGTTGCCGTGCTTCCTGTATTTTTTGTCGGCTGTGCCCACAAAGGGGCGTCGTCCTCTATTCAAGGATCAATGGACGTTTCTCACAGCCAGGATCAGAAAGCTCAGCCTCCCGCTTCAGATCAAACAATACAGCAACAGGACGAAGAGCATGAGTTTGGGGCAGATGATTTTGACAATTTGGACGAAGAAGACAGTGAAGAAGAAATTGAGATTGCCGACCCCTTCTTGTATTGGAACAAGGCCATGTATCACTTCAATGACAAGTTATACTTTTGGCTGTTGAAGCCAGTGGCAAGGGGATATCGTTGGGTGACACCTGAGTTGGTGAGGACCGGGGTAAAGAATTTCTTCCACAACATTACTTTTCCCGTCCGATTTATAAGCTGTATCCTTCAGGCAAAGGGGCGGGCAGCTCAGGCAGAATTTGCTAAATTTTTTTTCAATACCACTTTTGGTGTACTTGGTTTTGGAAACCCAGCCCGGAATTATCCCCACCTTGACGTCAGTGAGGAGGATCTTGGGCAAGCCTTTGGCAAGTGGGGGATCGGCGAGGGATTTTACATCATCTGGCCCATCTTGGGTCCGTCTACTCTGCGGGACTCCGTTGGGTTGGCCGGAGAGTTTTTTCTGGATCCGATCAGCTACGTGGATCCTTCGGAAGCGTCTTTGGGGCTTACTGCTTACGACGGCGTGAACGCAACCTCCTTTCGAATTGGGGATTACGAGGCCTTGAAAAAAGCGGCGTTTGACCCCTATGTGTCTTTACGCAACGCCTATGTGCAGAATCGGAAGAAGAAGATACTGGAATGACAGAGGTCTTGCCAGGCCTCTTTGGCTCCCGCCTTGTTCATAGCAAGGATAGTCCCTTTGGTATCCATCAGAAAGGCCGGTATCTGCAGCTGCATTTAGGAGGGCCTGAAACCATTCCTCACACGTGTATTCACTCCCGTTTTGAGGTATCCTAAGAACGATTTTCAGGACCATACTAGCAGTTACACCCCCAGACCGGAAAACTGGCACTATGGCAAACAGCTACTTAGAATGGACCGATGAAAACGGCCAAATCTGCCGCCTTGAAATTATTGCGATCTGCTGTCAAACTGCCAACCTGGTCCGGAATGCGCTCTTGCTATCTGATCTGGGGTTCGTTACCGTGCGAGGACGCACGGGGCAGGAACACGTTTTCGGAATTAAGTAGAAGGCTCCGAGCGCCGGTGGGGCCCGAATCCAAAAAGCACAGATTCCCTCCCACAATGATCTGAGTCTTGTCTTTTATACTAAAAAGTGGTGATAGAAAACTCTAGTTGTTAAACTAGACGACTTCGTAAAAAGCCCATCTGCGGCGTTACGCTTCATCCCCGCCCTGTTAAATTCTCGCTACGTGAGACGGCGAGGCCGATTTAACAGGGTAAATCACTACGACGTACGATAAGTACGCCTCATTCTCAATATAGCGCCACTGAAGTGGCTTGAGAACAGTACGCGCGCCTTGATCTGGAGCTTTTTACTGTGTCGTCTTTTTGCGAACTTTTTACGAGTCCATCAAACTACTAGTAGCCATACTTTCTGGATCCAGTCTCTGCTAAACATAACCGCGACCTAACTTGACATCAGTTGATATTAACGCCATTATAATGGCGAGTGGAGAGTATATGCATGGATGTTTAGAAAGAAGGAAGGTCCTGAAATGGCTGTGCAAGCTTCTAACAGGACTTTTCCTGGCGGGATCTTGCCCTATAAGTCGGGCAAAAGCGAAAAAACTCAAACACAGGGTCCTCGGAGGAGATTCCATGAAGTTGCCAAGGCCGAAAACAGATGGAGGGATGCCTCTGGAAACATGCATCAAGACCCGCAGAACGGTCAGGTCATTCACGCAGCGACCCTTGAGGCTTGAGGAACTATCACAACTCCTATGGTCAGCTCAGGGGATTACAGAGGAAAACGGCTATAAAAGAGCTGCTCCCTCGGCCGGTGCCTTATACCCCATGGATGTATATGCCGTCTTAGGGCCGGATTCCGTAGAAGGGTTGAATGCAGCCGTTTATCAATACCGGCCCGCGACACATGCGGTTAAGACAATCGCAAAAGGAGATCTAAGGCGTAAGGTGGCCGAGATTTCCCTTTCCCAGATGTGGATGGCCAGAGCCCCGGTGATTATTGTTATTACTGCTGAATATCCCAGGATTACTGTCAAGTACAAAAAACGTGGAGTTAGATACGCCATGATTGAGGCAGGACACATTGGCCAAAACATCTTCCTGCAAGCAGAGGCTTTGGGCTTGGGGGCAGGGATAGTAGGGGCTTTCGACGACAAGAAACTAATCCGTGTTATGGAGATCTCCGGATTTCCGGAACCCCTTCTCATTATGCCTGTGGGACATAAAGGTTAAAGGAAAAAGGACAGGCAAGAGGTGATACATGGCGTTTAGTATAGCACTCATCATTGTTGCAGGCTTGGGGGCGGACTACCTCTTCAGACGGATGAAACTTCCCGGGCTGGTAGGCATGCTCATTGTAGGAGTTGTTGTAGGACCCTATGTTATGGGTCTTATTTCACCAGAGATGATGAAGGTCTCTGGTGATTTCAGAAAGATCGCCCTAGTGGTCATTTTGCTCCGGGCAGGCTTTGAGCTTCGTTGTGACACCCTTAATCGCGTGGGGCGCACCGCAATTATCATGAGCAGTGTCCCCGCCATTTTCGAGATTGTTGGAGTACTACTGGTTGCTCCAAACCTCCTTGCTATTACCTACCTAGAGGCACTAATTCTGGGGTCTATACTGGCAGCTGTCTCTCCCGCCGTTGTAGTCCCCCTTATGATCGATTTTATGGATCGCGGACGTGGTGCTAAAAAGGGAATACCAACCCTTATCTTGGGTGCATCCTCCGTGGATGATGTATTTGTGATCGTGCTCTTCACCGTCTTTCTGGGTATGTACGGCGGCAGCGAAACAAACCTCTTCATCAAGCTGGCCGAGATTCCCGTTTCCATTGTCCTTGGTATCATAGTGGGGTTGATTCCGGGGTATTTTCTCTGCCGACTGTTTCAGAAATTCGACTGGCGCCCTCCTAAACGTACACTGATTGTACTGGGGGTTGCTATTTTCCTCACTTGGCTTGAAAAGCTTTGTGAGGGCCGACTTCCCATCGCAAGCCTTTTGGGTGTTATGGCTATCGGCTTTGTCATCTTGGAGAAATCAGAGCCCATCGCCCATATTATATCCCAAAAGCTAAAGAAACTCTGGGTCTTTGCAGAACTTCTGCTCTTTGTTCTCATAGGCACTCAGGTAAACATCCATGTGGCATGGAAGGCAGGTCTCGCAGGGACCGCGGTTATCTTCGTGGGGCTGGTTTTTCGTAGTGTGGGAACCTATTTATCCCTGTTTGGCACCCCTCTCAATTGGAAGGAAAGACTTTTTTGCATAGTCGCATATATCCCCAAGGCAACTGTGCAGGCCGCCATAGGGGCAGTTCCCATCGCAGCAGGTGTGGCATCCGGCGAGGTCATCCTAGCCGTAGCCGTTTTGTCCATTCTTCTCACTGCACCCTTGGGTGCCATAGGTATAATGGTCATTGGTGAAAGAGTCTTGGATCGTGGAGAACAATCAATCTATAGATTCAAGGAAGTGCGTGAAAGGCTCGGTCTCCCGCATGTGGGTGAAAGGGTCCGGAACAAACGCTTTGATACGCTGTGGAAGGTAATAGAGGAAAAGGAAGTGTGGCTAGAGCCGCCCGCCAATTCAGGTCTCTTGGAAGGCAGGCCAGAGTTTGTCCCTGCTATCCATTTACGTTTTCTGCGCGAATGCAGCAATAATAATCCCCAAAAGGAAAAATCGGTTTCTTATCGCTATTCTTCCCAAGATCCATCTTTTGAGAACAACTGGGAAGTCCTCTACGATTGGTAAGAACGCCTCACATTGCAGAATTCGGGCGAAGATCTCTGCCCGACCCTGTAAAAGGATGGGCTTCAAACCGCCGCAGTCTGTCTTTCGTGTTAAATGTTACGCCAAATCAGATATCCAGCCTGATCCAGCGGGCGCAGAACCGGTGGGCTGCTTCAAGTAGTTTGCGTTGTAGTTGCCCGGAATGGCAAAATACCTCAAGTCCTCCCGAGAGGTCCCGACATATGACCATGCCGGAAGAAACCTCGATATCCTCTCCATTCCATTCCAATTTTATCGATTCAGTTGCCATGTTTATCTCCAGTTCCTCGTCTTGAAACTGGATGAAGGCCATTTGAGCCAAGGCATGGAACTCATGTTTTGCTTGTGGGCTTGAATTACAGGAAAGAAGTTTTATATGACCTGCTTCGGAAAGGGCAATCTCCGGCACGAGGATAACCGTGCTACACTTGATGGTCTTTCCTTCGGCTGTATGGACCCTGATAGAATCTTGTTCCATCTCTTGCAACCATTATATGCTAAAATTCACTGCAGACGAAACCTTATCGGCACGACGACCCACTGTCTTGTCCTATTGCCATCTCTTGTCCCTGGAATGAAGCGCCAGCCCTTGACCGCCTCCAGGGCGGCCTTGTCTAATACGTCAAACCCAGACGAGGTCGCCACCTTTATCCGACCTACTATTCCACTTTCCATGACCTCGACCTTGAGGTTAGTCCGTCCTTGATAGCCTCTCCTTTTGGCAATCCTGGGATAACGTGGCAGAGGGTTTTTTTTGTATTCCGGCCTGGCATAGGTAATAACCGTCTTTCCCGGTTCAGCCTTTTTCAGCGCACTGTAGATATTGCTCTCTTCATTGCCGGTTTCTTCGGGAATTGATGCTGCCCGATCCTCCCCGACCTCAGAAGCCTCTTGTTGTGCAATATCCTCTACAGGCTCAGCAGCGGAATAGCCCTCAGGCACTTCCGGGAGAGTCATAGGGGAAACCGCTTCCGGCCTGGGAAGGCCGGCCTTTGTAGTTTCCACGGATTTGTCGGCGCCGTCTTGCGCCTTTTTCACCATGGGCTCCGGATAAGAATCGTTGCCGGCGGCATCCCTTTTTTGAATAATGCTCTTGTCGATTGTTGGCTTTGCCGTTGGCTCACGAAGTGGTTTCCTGATAGGCTCGGCGGATATCTGTTGCTCATGAAAACCTGTGGTGGAAAAAGGATGGATAATAGATACAGAAATGCTGTTCTCTACATCCCTAAGTATACTGCCTGTCTTGGGTGTCCAAAGCGATAACAACCATACATGTACGGTAATGGCAATGATGGTGGAAAGCACAATATTGCGCCTCCCACGCTCAGCCTGCATCCGGCGTCCGGGATCATGGATCAGGTTTGGCAAGAGATTGCATGTCGCCAGCGGACTATTCACTGTCGTCAAACGCCTCCACACCCTTTCCCAGCCTTGCCTCCATAGAGACCTTTTCAAAGCCGGCAAGCCTCACCTTGTCTAAGACATCCACAAAGACCTTGTAATGAGCCTCACCGTGTCCAGAGATGATAACACCTTGTTCTGGGAAGGCCGCCCGGACTACTTTAAGCTCAGAAAGCAGACGGTGCCTGGAAATGGACTCCTTGTCGACAAACACTTTGCCACGCTTATTGATCGTAATAACGAGTACCTCTCCTTTTTCAGTTTCAACTGATTCGGCGACAGGAAGCTTGACTGGGATTCCCCTATAGACCACCATAGAGAGCATAGAATATATAAAAAAAACCAGGAGCAAGAATATGATGTCTATCATTGGAATAAGTTCGATTCTGGCCCCTTTTTGTTCCAGCTTCAACTTCACTTTCTCTCCTGTTCTCCGTCTTGGACAATCTCCAGGGACGTGGCGTATTTCTCAATACGCATCCCGGCCTTTTCTACCTTTGACATGAAATAGTTATACGGGAACAGGGTAAAGATTGCTATCAGTAGGCCTGCAGCGGTGGTAAGTAGTGCTTGCGCAATCCCGGAAGTAACCGCCTGCGGGTCTTGAATCCCTGCTTGTCCGAGCATATCAAAAGAATGTATGATCCCGATAACAGTCCCCAATATACCCAGAAGCGGAGCAGCGGTTATCATCGTATCAAGGACCGGTAGCCCCCTTTTCATCCTCTTTATCTCTTCTTGTGCGGCCATCTCCATGGCCTTTGAGATAGAATAATCCCTGTGGACAAGACCGCAGACAAGTATTCTTACCATATAGTCTTTTGCCCTTTCCGTGCCTGCCTTGATCTCATCGTATTCTTTCAAGCGAGACAGTTCAAGGACTTGATCCACAAGTTCCTTGTCAAGGCGCCTATTTTCCCTTATCCAGAAAAAGACCCTTTCCAGAATAACTGTAAGAGAAACGACAGAACAAGCCAAGAGGGGATATATAACTACGCCTGCTTTTTCGAATAGTTCCAGCATAGTGCCCATCCACGAATCCTTTTAAACAGATTGTCTAGGATTTCAGAAGGAAGATACTCCCATACCTAAAGATAAAAAGAGCACCGCCTCTGTGACTTCACCAAGTGCCCCCAACATGTCACCTGTCACACCACCAAACCTTTTCTTATAATAGAGAACAACAAGCCCCACGACTGCTATAAACGCACAGTTTAACAATATAGCCCTTGGACCGATTAACACGGAGATCCCAATGGGGATAACAATATACGCAAGGCCTGAAATACCCTTTTTCGTCCCAAAGAATGCGGCCCCTGTTCCTCCTTCAGGACGAATATAATCTAGAAAGTAAATTGTCACTGTAAAGGCAGCCCTTGCATAAGCAGGAATAATAATAAAGCACAAACTTCGGTGCCCTTGGATTGATGAAATCCCAGCCCACTTGATAGCAAGCACAAAAACGAGTGCAAGGATGCCCATAGTGCCGACCCGGCTGTCTTTCATAATGCGCAGGGCCTCTTCCGGAGTCTTATGGCTGAAAATTCCGTCGGCCGTATCAGCCAACCCGTCTAGATGAAGTCCTCCCGTAATAACGGCAAGAAAGACAACATCAATCAGCGAAGCAACGGGCACGGAAAAGACCCGGCAAAGAAGGGTATCCATAAGTGCAACAAGCACCCCCAGAAGGAGGCCCACCAGGGGGAAATACGGAACCATGCGGTGACCGGTAAAACCATGTTGCTTGCCTGCCGGCAAGATACTCAGAAATCGCAAGGCTGCCAAGAGATCTTTGATCATGCTACGCTCTCGCTGACACCTGCCTCATCAAAGGTAGCAACTTCTCGAAAAACTCGCACTCCAGCCTCAATAATATGCATGGCCAAAGCACCACCAGTACCTTCTCCCAGGCGCATACCGAGATCCAAAAGTGGCTCAAGACCTATATGCTCAAGCATTATCCCATGTCCCTGTTCTACTGACCGATGTCCCGCAAACATGTAGTCGGCCACGGCGGGACAAAGCGTGTACGCAATAAGGGCTCCGGCGGTTGAGATGAGTCCATCAATTACTACCGGTTTCCTAAAACGCGCTGCGGCAAGTATAGCACCGGCAATCCCGCCGATCTCAAAACCACCTACCTTGCTCAGAACATCTATAGCATCCTTTGGATCCGGTGCATTGATACTTATACCACTTTCAATGATATCGCTCTTTCTCGCAAAAGTCTCGTCGTCCACACCAGTACCTCGTCCCGTCATTTCCTTTGCGGATTGGCCGGTGATGACCGCGCCAACAGCGCTTGAAGGTGTTGTGTTGCCGATTCCCATATCGCCAGTGCCAAGAAGTTCCACACCTTCTTGAACTAACCTTGACGCCACTTCATAACCGGACTCAATAGATTTGAGGGCTTCTTCTTTTGTCATGGCAAGCCCATGCGTGAAGTCCTTTGTTCCCCTTGCAATCTTTCTAATGATCAGTTTCTTTTCTGCGCCTGGCCCTGCGCCCTTTGTTGCCGCCGCACCAGTATGGTGAACAACATCAGGTATAATGCCCATGTCCACGACGTAAACGCTTGCACCGGTTTGTCGGGCAAGCACATTTATGCCGGCACCGCCTGACAGAAAGGTCTTTACCATCTCACCTGTTACCTCTTGAGGAAACGCACTCACCCCCTGTGCCACTATACCGTGGTCCCCGGCCATTACCAAGATTGCCTTGCTCTTCACCGAAGGCTTTAAAGTTCTTTGAATGGCACAGATGTGCTCCCCAATCTCATTCAACCTTCCAAGTGCCCTTGGCGGCATGACAAGCCTTGATGTATGTTCTTGTGCTTGCCCCAAGATCTGCTGATCTACAGGTTCAATCGAGTTGACGACTTCTTCCAGATTCATCCGCCTTGAACCTCCTTATGGTTCCGTTTTTAATTCGTCCAACTCCAACACCCCTTTGATCGGAACCCCAATACCTGCCACCATCCACACAACAGTATCGGCAATAACTGCAAGCCGCTGATTTGCTAACCCAATAATGTCGCGAAACACCCTTGCCAACCTATTTTGAGGAACAATGCCAGTTCCGACTTCGTTTGACACAATAATAACGGAACAGGTTGTCTCTTTAATAGTGCTAACAAGCACATCCATACGCTTCAAAGTTTCATCCTCTGAAAGATCTTCTGCTAAGAGATTATTTACCCAAAGAGTGAGACAATCAATCAGAATAACCCCCCCCTTGCTGTCTGGAGAAACCAAGGCGTCGGGAAGGGCAACGGGAATCTCCAAGGTCGTCCAGTCAGGACCGCGCTGCTCTTTGTGTTGCCTAATACGCTCCACCATCTCAGGATCTCCGGCTTGACATGTAGCGATGAAGGTCTTTTGCTGATAATGACGATTTGCTAACTCCAAAGCAAACCGGCTTTTACCACTCCGACATCCGCCGGTTATAAAGATTGTCTTCTTGCGTTTATCCTCTAATGTTGTATGCGCCATTTTTCCAAAACTCCCAGTGACTCGGCTAGATCATAAAAGGAAAAGACTTCAATAGATACGGTCCCGGAAAAACCTTCCATGAGCCCCAGGATCTCTCCAAGCTCCTGTTCACTAAGTGCCGCAAGGGACAGGTGGTCCCTGCCGTTCTTAAGGCCATGCAAATGAATAATCGAAGTCCGGGACAGGTATCGCTTGATGTAGTCCGCCACTGAATAGCCATAAAGAATGAGGTGCCCAATGTCGAGACATATCGAGAGTTCTAAGGCCTCAACAATTTCTTCTACTAACTCAAATGGGTAATCAAGTGTCTCGACAGAGATCTTTTCTGCGGATACAATGGTCGGAAGAATCCTTTCTAAGCTCTCACGAAGCTGCCCTTTCCATTGCTCAACATCTGCTGGCCTCTCGCCGCAACAGCCATCTAAAGAAAGATGAAGAGTGTAAGTTGATGGATCCAGCGGCCGAGTTAGGGATATGACCTTACTTGCCACTGTGACACCGTGATCTCTTATGCTTGCATCATGCTGGCCTAAAGATATGTCAATAGGCAAGTGAACATTGTAGCCAAGGCTTTCAACGTTTCCAATGTGAACTAACTGCTCAATATCTGCTTCCGACGGTAGGTTGCTTGACTCCCGGCTTTCAAAAATCACCAATTCGACCTCGTCCAGATAGGGTGCAAGCATTCTCACATTTGGAATAATATTGTCCGGATAGATATAGGAAGTAGTTCCCACCTTGAAAGGGAAAAGCCCTTTATACGATTTTTGAAGTGGTTTATACATTGTGAAATATGGAAACAGGGAATACAAAAGGCAGCGATGTTGCTGGATCCTGCCTTATGGTAATTGAAGTCCCGTATACCTTGTTTATGAGCTCCTGTTTCAGAACATCAGTGGCTGACCCTACCTTTTGGATCTTTCCATCACTTAGAAGAATTAGCTTCCGGCAATAAAGGCTTGCAAGATTCAAATCATGCAAGACAGCCACTATGGTCAAACCCTTGTCGTTTAGGTCCCTAACAAGGGCCATGATTTGAACCTGATGGCCTATATCCAAATGAGCAGTTGGCTCATCTAAGAGCAACAGGTCCGGTTCCTGAGCAAGAGCCCGCGCCAAATTGGCAAGTTGTCTTTCCCCTCCACTTAGCTCTTTAAGCGGTCTTTGCCTTAAATGACTTATGCCGGTTCTAGATAAAACCCTTTCAACCAATTCTATATCCTTTTTGCCCTCTACGACCTGAAACCTACCCCAATATGGAATTCTGCCAAGAAGAACAAATTCTTCCACACAAAACGGAGTTGTCACAGTCTGCGCTTGAGTCATAACAGCTATCTTTTTGGCAAGCTCCTTATGCGGTAGCTTCTTTACGTTCTTGCCATCTAAAATTACTTTTCCGTTTTGCGGGGCAAGTAAACCACTCATTGCGCGTACGAGGGTTGTCTTGCCGGAACCGTTAGGGCCGATGAGTGCCGCGAACTCACCAGTTCGCACCTCAAGGCTAAGTCCCTTAAGGACTGTCTTTTTTCCATAACCGCAAAAAAGGTTTTCCAGCTTTATCATCTCGCAACTCTTAAAAGGAGTAATCTTTCCTGCTCAGGGCATAGATAAACAATACTCCACCCACAAGACCGGTAATAACCCCTACGGGAAGTTCCATGGGGGCAATTATTACCCTAGCTACAGTATCACACAGGATAAGAAATGCTGCGCCGGATATAAAGGAAGCTACCACCAGAATCCTGTGGTCCCCCCCTACGAGGAGCCGCATGAGATGAGGAACCACTAGGCCTATAAAGCCTATCACCCCGCTAACCGCAACACAGCAACCTGTAACAACAGAGGCAATAACGAAGATCATTCTTTTCATCCGTTCAACTCTTACCCCGAGATGGAAGGCCTCTTCCTCCCCCAAAGAGAGAGCATTAAGATCGGCTGAATAGATAAAAGAGATGACCGCACCAAAGACAGAGACAAACAATGCGGTTTTGATAAGCCACGGGTTCGGCTCTTCCAGGGAACCCATTATCCAAAAAATAATTCCGTGGAGATCTCTTGTCTCGGAAAGTGCCATTACCAACATGATCAGCGACGAAGCCATAAAACTAACCATAACACCTATCAGGAGAAGCCGGGAGAGTCTCATCCCTCCACGGCTAGAACTTATGGTATAGACAAAGAAAATAACCCCCAAGGCCCCGAGGAAACCGCTCAGCGGAGTGCTCAAAGATCCTAGAATGGCACTGCCTCCCAAAACAATATTCAGGCATACTCCCAGAGCAGCCCCCCCTGATATCCCTAAGGTATACGGTTCTACCAGTGGATTGCGAAGCATTCCCTGCAAAATAACTCCTGATATGGCCAGGCCACCGCCTACTCCGAGACCAAGGAAGATACGCGGCAATCGCACCTTAAGGAGGATAGCCCGCTCTGGACTTTCACAGTTTTCTGTCAGAAGATAGAATATTCTTCTTATTGGAATTTCCACTGCCCCTACTGCCAGGGAAAAGAGCATCACCGCCAGCAGAATGGCCATAAGCAAAAAGACCCACCCAATGTTACCTCTACTGCTCCCCATGAAATAACTCCACCAATTCCTTTACAGTATCAACAAAGCTGACGGGGGTAGGGCTGCAAACGCGATTAGAATCTATAGTAAAAATCCTACCCTTATTGACAGCATTTATTTCATGATATCTAAGCCACACCTCTTTTTCCTTTTCAGCTATGATTCCCATAGTAGCGATAAGAATAATATCCGGGTTCCTCTCTATAACCTCTTCCCTGCTGAATATACCATTGGTTGCATCTTTAGCTATATTTATGCCTCTTGCCCGTTCGACAAGATCGTTGATGAATGACTCTCCCTTGGCTGTAAAAAGTGGGTTTGCCCCTATTTGGACAAATACCCTGGGGCCAGATGAAGCCCCCAAGCTTTCACTTATGGACTTAAGATCCCTTTTCGCCTCCCTGATTACTTTCCTTCCCTCTTCCTCTTTTCTCACTAACCGGGAAAGTCTTAAAAAGTTCTCACAAAGTCCCTTAAAGTCAACAGCTTCGTCAAATACCTCCACGTTTATGGCAAGTCTTTGGAGTTTCCTTGTCTGCCTGCGGCCAGAAAGAGGAGAGGCAATGACTAAATCCGGACTTAATTCTATGATCTTTTCCACATTGGCATCAATGACCGT
>RCNB010001194.1_pt1 | contig 16404 bp, 10 predicted proteins | sample 2041321 | NCBI WGS metagenome assembly RCNB01 (sample SAMN09708232, study PRJNA481090) | Marine sediment metagenome, whole genome shotgun sequencing project. | reverse complement strand
CCTCGATACCCTTGGGGGGATGGAGGTCAACGCGCCTGCCGCGTTGAACCCGTGATACAGGGAGACCAGTGACACGAAGATCCCGAAAAACAGAGACTTGGTCATTCCCACAAAAAGGTCGATAGCCCCGATGGACTGGGACAACTCTTTTATCAGGTTGGACATCTCGAGATTCGTTATCATCCAGGTCAAAAACATACCGCCTAAAATCGAGATGATATTGAAGCAAACAAAGAGACAAATCATGGAAACCGATATTCCGATCATCCTCGGTACCGCAAGGTAGTGCACCGGGTTTATGCCCATCATTTCGATGCCCTTGGTCTCCTTGAGAACGGCCATATAGCCCATTTCCGTGGCCACTGCCGCGCCGGAGCGAAGAAGGACGATGATAGCGGTAAGGAGAGAGCCCAGCTCCCGGATGATGATCACGTTCACAAGGGTGCCGAAAAACTCTTCCCCCACCGAGGTGAGGTACTCTGCAGACTGGATGGTCAAGAGTCCTCCCAGGAGCAGGGCCACTATGAACACCAGGGGCATGGATTGCACTCCGGTGAAGTAGATTTGGGAGATCACGTCCTGGAAAATGACCTTACGTCCATCCTTGCGGTGCCGCCAGGCCACCGAAAAAACGATATAGAGGAACCCGGCCATCCGGGACCCCTCGTTGACCATCTCCAGAAAAGACCGGCCTATGGCGCCAAAAGGCTGAGCCACTACCGGGAAAAGGAAGACTCTCATTCTGGAAAAGACGCTCAATCCGCCACCTCATCATTTAAAAACAGGCTCGCATGTTGTTCACGGCGAACCGAGGTTGAGCTCCTTGCTAACACAATAGAGTGCCCCTGTCAATCAGGCTTGCGCTAGCAAATATGATTACTTTAAATGAGCCATATATGTTTGCCATCTGTTTTCAAAATTGTTAAAGTTACCTTTCCAGCGGCCGGAATTTAAAGCATTTTTAATACTATCAAGGCGTTTTTTATTCTGCTCCTGGGTATAGTGGTCATTGCTTGATAACGTTTGGGACTTAATCATTCGCTCAAGAAGGCCGGCCATTGAACCGGGCTGATACCCGCAACGGGCAGCAAAAACCATCCCAAAACGATCCGCCTCAAGTTCATATTGAGAAAGACGCCCGGAAAATATGGTCTCATAAACGGCCAGGGCAAAATCATCCAGTTCTGATTCCAGTTCTTTATACTGATCGTCCTTTTCCTGAGGCAGCTCTGTATTAAGCCGGGAAAAGGCGTCTTCAGCGATAATAATCGGTTTTCTTTTTTCCAACTCCTGCATTCCATGTTGATAGACAACATGGGCGATTTCATGCCCCAGAACGGCAGCAAGTTCGCCCTCATTTTTTGTTAATTGAAGCAGACCCTTGGTTATAAAAATATATCCGCTCGGACAGGCATATGCATTGACAAAAGGTTGATCGATCACGAAAAACTTAAATGAAAGGTCATAACCGGGGGTGGCTTCCACGAGAAGATTTCCCACAAGATTAATGTAATCGGTGACCGCTTTATTGTCGTACAGTTTTAAGGTTCCTATTTTAGAGGCAATACCCAGGCCGATTCCTTCTTCTATCATCGAAAAGTCGCTGCGAACTTCCACTTTAGGTACTGGAAATCGTTTCCGCAGTTTAGGTAAATTTTGATGTTTATACGTCTCATTTCTAAAGCGCCCGTATGTCACGGGATCCAACCGGTAAGCGCTGAACCGATCAATCAGATTATTATTTCCGTTAATCCGATTTGCAAATCTCATGGCAAATCCCTTGGCACCGGCTGACATGCCATGATGCGAGAGTTTGAGTGCGGCCGGCTGAAATGCCATTTGAGAAAAAACATCTTTGTGAGATACAGCTTTTCGAGTCACCTTTTCAGATATAAATCCGATCTTTTCTTGGAAACGAACTTTGATCCAGCCGCCGATACCTTCTATGGCGTTTAATGCGGTGTCTTTAGGTACTGCGGCAATCACCCCATAAAAGGATCCGGGGCCTGTGCGAATCAATGCCCGATTCTGCCTCACGTTGACTGTGAATTCCTTGGCAATTCCCATTGATGGACTGAAAAAGATAAACAGGATAAAAATAGATAAATACCGTTTCATTTTATTTAACCTCTAGTTTCAGAATACCGTCCCAGTGCGTGGGCGGATTTGCAATTAAATACTCACACCGCTCTGCCATTACTAAACTGGCCGGATCGGCGTGTCTCTCCCGGGCGAGTGCCTCAAACAGGACGACGGCGTTTTCCCAATTTCCCTTTCGATAGGTTTCCAGGGCTTCGTGATATTTTTCGATCCATTGATACTGATCATTGTCACCATGTTTCCGATGGGCGATTAATTCATAAATCCGGGTGGGTGTCTTTTTACCTTTTACCCTCAAAGAATCCAATTCCCTGCAAATGAATTCATTGTTAATCAATCTGTAAGTGGCGTCACTGATAATGATTTTGGTCTTGTAAATCTTGTTAACGCCTTCCAGTCGTGCGGAAAGGTTTACCGTATCTCCGATGGCTGTATAGTCCATTCGCCGGCTGGATCCAATATTGCCGGCCACAATTTTGCCTGAATGAATTCCAAGTCGAGTACGGCTGTGGAATTTATCTGAGACGGACAAATGATCCCCTCTTTCCAGTTGAATGCTAAAATCCCTGTGGGCCACTGCCGCCCGGCATGCAAGGATGGCATGATTGCTTTGTGGAAGGGGTGCTCCAAAAATAGCCATTATGCCGTCACCGGTATATTTGTCAAGCATGCCGCCATGATCAAGAATAAAACTGCTGATATCGGAAAAGTAGCTGTTCAAATGGGCCACCAGTTCATGTGGCGTAAAGCTTTCTGAGATGGTTGTAAAATCATAAATATCTGAAAACATCACCGTCGCTTCCACTTCCTGCCCACCCATTTTAACCTGTTCCGGATCCTGTGCGATTTGTTGCACAAGATCAGGGTGAAGGTAACGTTCCATGGCCTTACTTATCTTTCTTTTTGCCTGCCCCTCGATAAAATAACCAAAAGAATTATGGGCTAAATAGGACACAATTATGCCGCACACGGGCATGGTAAAGCTTAATGCCAACTTATAAAACCGCCATGCGTAAAATGTTTCAACTCCAATGATGCCCGTCATGAAAAGAACCAGAACATGTGAGGCAATGCCGTGAATCTGTGTAATAAGCAAGAATACGACAAAAGCGACGATCGCCACCTGTAATGCGTTCAGGAGCAAGCTGCTGTGCTTGACAAAATCATTCCTGATCAGGTTGAGGAGAATGGTGGCCCATATTTCCATGCCGGGCTGAATGTCTGAGACAGGTGTTGATTTTAAATCCATGAGCCCGCCGGCGGTTACACCGATGATGACAAATTTGTCCTTGAAAAGATCCGGTAAAAGCTGTGGCGTAACACCTGCCTGAATGGCAGAGGCTGACTGGATGACAGCCGAAATCGGAACACATTTGATGAATTGGCAAGTGGTTTGACGACCATACCAGTGAATGAGATAGTTGCCGGTATTGTCGAGGGGAACATGTGTTCCTCCTATGTCCATGTATTTCGGTAACTGTTGCAAACGGGCCGGCGTGTTTTTGGAAGACAGAAAGGCGCTGACCGCCATCTGCGGCAAAAAACGGCCGTTGAACGGATAAATCAGAGGGACTCTGCGGATGATACCGTCGGAGTCAGGTTCCACATTTACGATACCCAAATGATTTGTCGCATGGAGCAAAGGGTCTATTGGCGCAAGAATGCCGTTAAATTGATTTGAGGTGGCGTCAACCTTCTTGTTTATATCGAGATAGAATCTTGAAGGATCGAAGTGAGACCCGAGGTCCTCTCGGGTCAGTTGGCTAGCCAGGATGACGTTGCCATTTTTTCGAATGGCACTGGCAAAGGCTTTATCTGTTGCGGGTCCATCAGTTTCACCCCGATCGATATCCGGCTGGTAAAATAAAAGATCAAAAATTACAGATTTAGCGCCCGATTCAGTCAGATAGCCTAAAAGGTGCGCATAAAAATTTCTTGGCCAGGGCCAGGAAATGCCATTGTCGGCAAAATATTTCAAACTCGAATCATCGATTCCTACCAGAACAATATCTTTAGATGCTGTTTCAGGAGGCTCAATTATTGAGAATCTGACATCAAGCGTTTTGGCCTCCAGAATCTGCATAAAGGAAAACCGTTGCAAGAGCACAACCAAAATAGTGATCAGAAAGGCAAAAACTAATCCTGAGTACCATTTTTTGTAGTGCTTGCTAAAAGACGATCCAAATTTAGTAAAAAAATATTGGGAAAACATGAATCTTCCGATCGATTGTAAAAAACTCCTTCAAACCCGTCATTCTTACCCTGTGAGACTTTTTCATATTTCACCGGGGCCATTACGCCATCATCCCAATCGGGGCGAAACCCCTGAGTTCTAACAGATCTATGTGAATCAAAGAAAGCAGGGGGTGAAATGGATTTATGTTGACATTATTTTAATAAATTTAATATACATAATACCATTGGTATAATAATTGAACCGCCAATAATAACGAATGATATATTTATCATATTGAAAATCTGAATGCAAGATTGCAAAACTGCATGGTTAATTTATTTTACAAAAGCCTTAATTCTATTGGCCTATCAACGCGAGTTATCGTCTCCATTTATATGACGACGATATTGGATCCTAAATTTACCTACGAAAAAACATTCAATCATTGAGAACTTTCAGGAGGATCACAATGAATAAAACAAAATTTATTCTTCTTGCAGCTTTATCCTTCTTGGTATCTTTAGCGGTAATACATCCTCCTTTTGCTGCTGATGAGGATTTCCAGGAATATGTAAAACAAGAACAAGAACAATTTGGTTCTTTCATCGATGAGCAGGAAAAAGATTACGCCGCTTATCAAGAGGCGGTAAAGGCCAAATGGGGAGGATTTACTGGGTCTACCAAAAAGGTTTGGGTGGACTACGGGTCTGAGAAAGAAAGCCGAACCCAGGTGGATTTTAAATCAGGCAAGATTTCGGTTGAGGTCCTTATCCCAAAGGATGAAAAAAACCCGCGGAAAGCCGCTACTGAAAAAATTAAGCGCCAACTTAAACGCATGATGTCGGACCGTTGGCCGACAGGTAAAAATCCGCTTGCCGGTCAGGTTTCTGTTGACGGCAAAACCCCCCTTTCCCCCCAAAACGTTGATGAATTTGTCCGCCAGCGTCTTAAGGAAAAATTAAAGATATCTTCAAAACTCATACCCCAGAAGGCTGCGCCACCGAAAAGGGTTGTATCCGTTGAAGTACAGATGGTGCCGGAGCATCTGAAAATCCGTGCAGATCGATATAAGTCTATCGTTCTTAAATATTGTAAACAACGTAATATAGATCCCAGCATCGTATTCGGCGTCATTCATACCGAGTCATATTTTAACCCCATGGCCCGTTCCCATATTCCGGCTTATGGCTTAATGCAACTGGTCCCTGTCTCAGGTGGACGGGATGCGTATAAGTACGTTTTCAAAGAGGATAAGAAACCGTCAGCCAAATTTCTGTACAATCCTGAAAACAATATAAATCTTGGGGTGGGCTATTTGGCCCTGACCAAAAATGTCTATTTCCGAGGAATTGAAAATCCGACCATTGCCTATCTTCTGACAGTTGCAGCTTACAACACCGGAGCCGGCAATGTCGCCAGGGCGCTCACCGGAAAAATGCGTCTAAAAGCGGCGGTCAAAAAGGCCAACAGTATGACAACCAAAGATATTCATACGGCCCTGAGAGAAAAACTTCCTCATAAGGAAACACAAGACTACGTTCAGAGAGTGTTCCGTCGAGCTAAAATTTATCGTGGCTTATAAATGTTTTTTACTTTTTCTTAAAATTGTTAACCAAATGATGAAAAAGGAGGCGTAGATGATGAAAGGAAAACAGCGATTTATGGTATTGGGCATTATTATTATGAGCGGTTTTTTGATCATGGCCTGTGCAACACCACAAGGGGCTCAACCTGTTGTGACACCGGAACAGGCACAGTGTATTCCGGATTGGACAGTGAACCCGCCTTCAGCTGAAGACGGTGTCTATGGCAGCGGACTTGCCAAAATGAATCAGCAAGCAATGTCCAAAACTTCAGCAGACCAGCGGGCACGCCAAGAAGTCGTTATGGCCATTGAGGTGAAAGTTCAGGCCATGGTAAAAGATTTTATGCAACAATCCGGCATTGGTGATGCAGGCCAGTCGCTCCAGTTCGCCCAATCGGTAGGTAAAGGTATTTCTTCTCATGTTCTTCAAGGCTGCAAAATCGTAAAGCGAAAAGTTTGTCCGGACGGCACCTGGCATAGCCTGGCTCTATGGCCCATAGGAAATGCAAACCAACTTAAAAAGGAGATCAACGATAAGACCAAAAAGCTGGCTCAAAATAAGGAAGCCCTTTACAATGAATTCAAGGCCAAAAACGGTTTTGCTGATTTACAAAAAGAGCTCGACAAACTCGACTTTACAGAAAACTAGACGCCTAAATTTAATTTCATCGAAACAGTTGATCCCTGAACGAAACGGCTTTTTCGGTTGTTTGGGATGAATCCGAATCTCTCAACTTAACATAAAGGGTTTCGTTCAGCCGCGAGTTGTATGGGAGGGTGTCCGTCGGATAGACAGAAAATAATGACGGATACCCTAATCCGGAAAGTTTCACCCATTTTGTTTGCAATCATTCTTTGGTTATAGAGGTACAGACTCAATGTTTCCTCAATCGTTAAAGGCCGGTTTGGTGTTCAGAAACAAATTTAACCTTCTGAAGACAGTAAAACCATTCAATTGTTGTCGTATACTTGTAAAAATTGGACAAAGCTTCGGCAACATGGCGATGTTTATTCTGTTGCCGATGTTATTAATGATACCCCTGATCTCATGTCAAGGTCCCCGGGAAAACCTTACCCCACCATCTGAAAATTCACATCCATCTAAAATATTGCTGATACCGCGATGGTATGCTGATCTGCCGAACATTGATGGTTGCCGGATTTCATATGGCTACGGCGGGATATATCTTGACGCAACACGCCAGAAAGAAGTGATCGTAAAAAACGGTGCGGCGAATATGGCGAAAAATGAAAAAGTATTTATTAAAGCAGGATGGGCCGGATCACAAACCCGCAGCCAAGGTTTGGGTGCATCCTTTGTGATCGAAAAAGGGTGGCAGGATAGAGCCTCGATTTTGGAAAAAAATTTGAAGATTGTTCGCGAATATCTCATGGGAAATAGCGTCATTGCACTTTGTGCGTTTTGTCCGGATGAGTCGTTGCTTCAAGACCTGATGAATCAGATTGATGATAGTCTGGTCAACATAAACGCTGATGAGCCCCCTGAATGGGTCAACAAACCAAAATCACATCCTAAATATGTATATGGGATCGGCACCGCCCCAAGCCAAATTAAACCGGGTAAAGCCTGGGAGGAAGCCGAGCGCCAGGCCAGGGCTGATCTGGCCTTAACGCTTGGGGCACGTTATCATATCCTTCAGAAAGCAATTTCTGGCAGTACCAGTTCCAGAGTCCAGAGCCTTTCTGAGACCAAGGTTGAGATTGCCTTAAAAGATGTCTCCATTATGCGGCATGCCTATAGCCATGCCGGCAAATCTTTCTATGTCTTTGCTCAAATGCCGACTCCGGAACACCAGGTTAATACTGATAACTGAACAAAGATGTATCCGGTCATGTCATTGCTGCGAGTCTAAGTCGATTAGAATGTACAGGTTATGATATGAAATCTTTTTTGAAAGTAATCCTGGTCTTTGGTTTCGCATTAACTTTCTGGGTGTTGCTGTCAGCTTGCCGGGGCGGGTTCAATAAAAATATTGACAGCATTCAGGAAAAGCTTGAGCAAAAAATTCCTGCTGAAAATCTTTTTGTTGCGTCCGATTTTGATAAAGACAAACCACTGTCTGTGGCCATCCTTCCTTTTGAGAATCTGACGCAGGAAAAAGAAGCCCCTGATCTCTTGCAGCAACTGTTTTACAACAATTTTAGCTCGCTGGCCTACAAGGATGTCGAACTTAGCTATATCAATACCAAGCTGCCAAATTTTAATCCCAAAAATATTTTTAAAAGCCCGGACCTAAAAAAAAATGGGGAATACCTCGGCTCTGACGCCCTGATCCTTGGTCGGGTCACGGAGTTTGAATCTTTTTATGCAGGGGTATATTCTTCTTTTACCGTTGCTGTTGAACTTAAAATGATCGATGTAGAAACCCAGCGGGTGCTGTGGTCTGTAAAACATAAGGAGGTGCAAAGAAGCGGAAGCATTCCGATGACTCCCATCGGTGCCATTATTACTGCGGCTTCCAGTGCACTCGATCTGTCCAGATATCACATTATCACCACAATCAACAAGCTTTACCAATCTGCTGTGGAGACGATCCCGCCTTCGGCCAACCTTAAAGGTAAATCATTTCCTAAAATATCTAACCTGGTCCATAACGGCGTGAATCGAAATTTAATAAAGGGAGAGCGCCTGGAAGTCGGGATCGAAGGGACTGCAGGGTTAAACGCAACATTTAGCATTTCACCCTGGAAAACGACGATTCAAATGCAGGAGAAAACCCCGGGGACCTATATCGGTTCATATATTGTCCGGCCTAAAGACACCATCAGCGACGGGGTTATCGTCGTTCGTCTGTCAGACAGTTGGAACAATGTTTGCAGATGGGAAGACACCTTGGGTTTCGTTAATGTCGATGGCGTTCCGCCGGATTCTCCCTCCGGTTTGCAGACAATTCCGGGCAGCCAAAATGTGCTTCTTAGATGGAATAAATCCACCGCAGCCGATGTCGCCGAATACAGCATATGGCGGAGCAAAACCCCTTTATCCGGATATCAAAAAATTCACAGTACTGAATTCACGCGTTTTGAAGATAAAGATCTGGAAAATTATACCACTTATTTTTACCGGGTCATGGCAGGCGACCGGGCCGGCAACAAAAGTCAGGCAGTTGTGGGTATTCCGGGCACCCCTGTCCCACCGGGTCCAACACCGGTTGAAGGAAGTCTTGCCGATGATTCGATCTGGCATTCCGGTGCCAATCCCTATCATTTGAAAGGCGATGTCATTGTTCCGACCGGTTCCATACTCACCATTAAGCCGGGTGTCATCGTCAAGGCGGATGCAAAATCCCGTTTAATCATTCATGGCCGATTGGACGCTAGTGGAGAAAAAAATGCCCCCGTGCTTTTTACAGCAACCGATAAAAACCAACACTGGAGCGGAATCGTCTTTGAAAGATCTGCGGAAAAATGCAGGCTGTCGAACTTTGAACTGAATGATTCCGAGATCGGTATTCGAATTATCGAAAGCTCTCCGGAAATTGTCAGTGGCACTGTTAAGGAATGCATGACCGGCATTCGAATTGAAGGTAGCCGCGCAGCCCCTGTTCTGGACGATCTAACCATTTATAAAAATAAAACCAATGGAATTGAAGCTACGGATATGGCGAAAGCGCGCATCACACGATGTCGGATCGCTTACAACTCAGATTCCGGTGTAAAACTTGTCCGCTCTCAGGCCAAAGTGCTTAAAAATGACATCAGCTATAACAAAAATGGCGTTTTCCTCGATCAGGCTCCTGGACTGGTCGGTGGAAATCTGATCATCGATAATTCTGAGACTGGAATAACAGCAAAAAATATTGACCTTCCATCATTGAATATTGATCTTAACTATTTCGGCCAACCTCAAAATGTCCGCATTTTCAGTTCACATCCGGATCGTAAAACAGCCAGTATCGTGGTCTTGAGTTCTAAAGACTATAAAGGGGAGCGCCAGGCTGTCACGATAGATCACTTTCCTGAATCCGCCCCACAAAATGAAAGAAGCCTTGTCATTGCTACCCGCATGGCGAAAACATCAGATTCGAAAAAAGCAGAAACTGCGGAAACCGGGCAAAAATTGTCCGTAACTCAGCCGGATACAGAAGTAACCGCCACAAAAACCGCGCTGGATGCATTTATCGAGGGCGTTTCAGCTGTTCGCAAAAAGGATTATCCAAAAGCCATCAGACTCCTGAACATCGCCAAAAAAGAAAAATCACGGGAGGCCGAAACACGCTTCTGGCTTGGATTTTGTTATCTTGAGATCGGCCAGTTGAAAGAGGCTGTCTTCAATTATTACCAGGCAACCAAAATAGATCCTGATAACATGCAATACCTTTTACATTTAGGATCTGCCTTTTACTTGTCCGGGAAGCCCTCAAAAGCCGAAATCATATATAAAGAGGTTTTGAGGCGTGAGCCCGGCAACAAGGATGCCAAACAATTTCTGACATTGCTTCATGAAAAGTAAAAAAACATTAAGGACAAGGAGGTGTAATGATACAAAAAATTAGTGCCCGGATTTACTTGATGATGTCGGCACTGGCGCTTTTTTTGATCATTCCGGGTATGGGATATTCTTTGAACTATCCTCAATGGCTTCAGTCTTATCAAGATGGTATTTTCGAGTCGAAAGGGTTCTATTACGGCGTTGGCTCAGCAGAATTTATTGGAGACTCGCCTGATCATGAAAGCAGAAGACGATCTAAAGACCGTGCATTGGATGAACTCTGTTATCAGCTTTCGGTGTCAATTAAATCCGAATTTAAGGAAAAACTGGTTCAGAAAGGGCAGCATGCGGACCAGGATGTTGCTTCATCCCTTTTTGTCAGCACACGCAAAGTTTTTTCAGGGATCCTGGAAAAGTACAAATGGGCGGACAACCAAAATAGTGTCTACTGGGTAATGGTCGTCATTGACAAGGCAAAAGCGGACAGGCAGGTCAAACAGCAGGATTTTGTCAAAGGAGTGGTTGATCGACTGGCAAATAATCAACAAGAAATCGCGGCTGGAATAAAAAAAATGACCGCCGTCCTCATTCAGCAGGGAAAAATTAATGAAGCCCGGTTTGATGAACTTAAAGTATTTATGAAAACCATTGACAAGAAAGTGGGTTCAGCAGGCAATCAGACAAAAGCGGAATATAGCGGCATAAAAAGTGAAATAACAAATCTCGGGAATAAATGGAATAAACAGGAAGAGATGCTCCTCGATCAGAATAAAAAGATGGAAGTTCTAATGTCTCAGAACAAAGTCCTTCAGGACTTAATTGCTAAAATATCCAATAATATACAGGGAGATCATTTTCTGGCCCTAACCCAGGATGATGTGAAAAATCAAATCAAAAATCCGGGGTTCAATGTTACAATTACCCCCCTTAAAGGTCAGGGTGCAGTTTATAATGAGGGTGAAAGCGTCCGGTTTATAGTCAAAGCCTCCAGAGATTGCTACATTAAGGTCATATATCTTTCTTCCATCGCTGATGACGACGCTGGTGAGACCAAGATGAATACCCTGCTGTTTCCCAATGCTCATGATCAAGGTAACTTTATTATGGCCGGGAAGTCAATGATTATTGGCAAAATGGACGAGCTTGTCGTACAAAAACCCTATGGCAAAGACATCGTCACGGTTGTTGCCTCGTTGAGACAGTTTACGGACATCAAGGAAAGTCTTCGCCAGGCTGCCGCTAGTGGCCAGTACTATCAAAAAGTAACCAGAAATATCAGTGACGCAGTCAAATCGAGGGGGATTGGAGTGGCTCCTCCAAGCACCGGAAAGACGTCTTCTGCCACCGGATCTTTTGTCTCTGACACCTGTTTTATCATCACCCGGAAGATGTAATGCATTTAATAGAATTGAAAAAGATATTTTAATCAATACTGGAATAATCGAAATAGTTTAGATCATTTGTATTTGGAAATAAAAAATATTTAACAAGAAAAGGGGAGAGCAGCATGAAGTCAACGCGTAATATGGCATTATCCATCTTCTTTCTTGTCCTAACAGTGCCTATGATTTCAAGGGCGGCTGAGGTTAACGAGAATGTAGAACGCCTGAAGGGATTGGGACAGGCTTGCCTCGAGTACATGCAAGATCATGATGGCCAGATGCCGCCAACCCTTTCCACATTGTATAACGAAGCCTATGTAAAGGATTTGAGCCTGTTTTCTTCTCCATCCAGACCTATCAGTATAATCGAAAGGAACGAAATTGACGAGAAATCAGATTATGTCTTGTGTCCTGAAAAGGGACCCATCGTACCGGAGAACCCTGATATGATTGCCATGAAATTGGATGCTGATAAATTCAGGGCCATCATTCGGGATCGCTCCGGAGAAAATAATCCAAAAGGGAAAGCAATGCATGTGTTTTTCAGCGATGGTTCCGTATCCACCTTGCGGGCGGTTATGGCACTGGAGGATGAGGACAAAGATGATTTAAAGGATTCCAAGAAAGCAAAAGAAGATGAGACAACGTCGCCAAAAACACTCGTCGCAAAGGAAAATCAAAATATAGAGCGGTTGAAAAAACTTGGACAGACCTGCCTCAAGTACATGCAGGACCACGATGGCCAGATGCCGCAAACTCTGTTTGCATTGTATAACGAGGCCTATGTAAAGGATTTGAGCATGTTTTCTTCTCCATCCAGACCTATCAGCATTTTCAAAAGGAGCGAAATTGACGAGAAATCAGATTATGTCTTGTGTCCCGAAAAAGAACCCATCGTACCGGAAAACCCTCATTTGATTGTTATGAAAATGCCTTATGATAAATTCAGGCCCATCATTAGAGATCACTCTGGAAAAAATAATCCATCATCGAAAAATATGTTTGTATTTTTCGAAGACAGTACCATTTATCCGTTGCGGCCGGTGATGTTTGTGGAAGATAAGACCAAAGATGATGTCATCAAACATGAATCTCAGAAAGATGCCGAGAAAACCCCTGCTATGGCGGTTGATGTGGTCAGGGATTTATCCATCGGACTTCCCCTGTTCATTGACATGGAAAGCAGTTCTGTTGATGCAGGACAACTGATATCCAAGAAAGCTCTTGAATTGCAGCCGGGTAAATATCGGATCAGATTCAACCTCGTCGGTGATCCCTTGGGGACGCCCCGAAGAGTTCATTTTCGTGTGGGAGACATATACAACGGTGAGGTTACGCTGGGAATTGATGACATAGTGAGTGATTATAAGCGGGATATCGTTGTGACAACCCCCTCCATTGTCAGGCTGGTATTTCAGCATCAAGGAGGCGATTTTCAAAACCTGATGCTCGACAGTGTGAGGTTGACGAAATTGGCCGGGCAAAACAGGTGAGCCATGTATTCGGCAGTCTATTCCGAGGGAATAGATCTTCCATTATTCATAAAGTCAAGACGCCATTTTCAAAAACGAAATGAAAGGATTATTCCATTTTTTAAAACGAGAGCTTACATCAGTGGTTCTTATTCTGGTTTCTTTCATTCCCTTCTTTTTCATTGGATCACTCCTGGATATCCTTCTTACTCATTTCTATGCCAACATCGAGAATGCAAAGGAAGTCCTGCCCGGCATCTCGCAGTGGGTCTATGAGTCCATGGCAGGCCACAGATTTCTTCCACAAGAGATCATGGTTTGTTTCTGGATGCTTATGGTGATTTTCTTCATCCTCAATGCTTTTTTTTCTACAGACCAGCAGCAGTTCCGTATTCGATTCATCTATTCGTTCCTGTTTACCTGGGTCTTGGCTATTACCACCGCAACTTTGATTGTTTTTGCATGCGTTGCTCCTTTTGACCTCTTGCTTTCTCGCCTGGAAGAAGACGGCCTTTTCGATCGTATCATCCACGTTATTTTGCTGTTAGGGCTGATGTTAATAATTCTTATCCCTGTTGGGCTGGTTATCTGGAGGAAAGTTAGTACAACCGGACAAGAAACTAAAGCGGGAAGTTAACGGCAACGCTGTTTTCGGCCACCTAAAGACGAATCAGCGGCTTTCCGTAAAAATAAAGCGGGACCCACAATGAAAGCATTAAAAGTAGAAATGAGGTGAGGATTGCAGAAAACCTAATGATTTTCTTTGTGCCGTCTTTATAAGAACTACGTATGACTCCGAAGAGGGCGGCTGCATTATGGATGACAAATATCAGGCCAAGAGGCATGCCCACCACATGGCCTGAACTCATACTGAGCACCTCCGACAATAGATGAAAGAAAAACATGCATACCAGCCATACCGCAACATTTGCTATCCAGAACGTATGGACGGGTTTCATTTCACCTCGCCACAATTTAGAATAAAATCTAAACATGGGTTTTCCTTCTAATGTATTCTGTCAAAGCAATCGGAAGATTGCTTTGCAAAATGATAAAGATTTTCGTGGTCATCCGGTTGAGAAAAATAATAATCATGAAGACCTCTGTTTTGCAATATTTTTATCATGTCAGTTTGAAGCTTTTAAAATCCACGGCATTTCACAGATTTTGTTGAAAATGGCCGGTTGACAACATATCCGGTATCCGGTATCTGAATTTCAATGAACAGAATTTAGATGAAAATTTTAACTGCACATTTGGCGGTGCATCATACGTAATTTAAAATGTTAACTTAATTCAACTTAAAAAACTAAGTTTTTATCCTTCGGACGGTTTTCCATGCAAAAAAATCTTAAGATTCTAAAGTGGTTTTTTTACGGAACATTTATTTTTTTTATATTATCAAACACGGCTATCGCTGGTACATCCGAAGTTTCTGTTCAACTGGGACATTCTGAAGATGTTACTTCAGTTGCTTTCAGTCCTGACGGCTCCATGGTTGTTTCCGGTAGTGAGGATAGGACCGTTAAAATTTGGGATATAACATCCGGACGAGAAATAGTAACGCTCAAGGGGCATAACGATATTGTCTGGTCTGTTGATTTTAGCCCCGATGGAAAATATGTTGTTTCCGGAAGCCGGGATGGATCCCTGATATTATGGGATATTCTCTCAGGTAGAAAAATCAGAACAATAGGAGGAAATGAAGGGCAGATCCTGACCGTGAAATTCAGCAAAAATGGGAAGTACGCGTTGTCCGGCAGTAATGCTGCTGAACTTAAATTGTGGGATCTCGAGTCAGGACGGGCAATAAGAATATTTAAAGGGCATACCAAACATATCAAATCCGTGGACTTTAGTCCTGACGGCAAGTATATCGTATCCGGTGGTTCAGATAACTCTGTAAGGGTGTGGAATATACGTTCCGGTAAAGAAATCAGAACATTTCTCAGACACACGAGTGAAGTAAAATTTGTCCGATTTACTCATACTGGAAAACAGGTCGTCTCTGAAGGTTATGATGCTCTCAGAGTCTGGGACCGGTCAACCGGTCGCGAAATCAAAGTATTGGAAAAAGATTCCCTATCTCATTTTTGTCTGGCACTTTCACCCGATGGAAATGTGTTCCTAAAGAGCGATCTAAACTTTATTAACCTTTCAACCGGACGGACAATCAAGAAGATGAAGGAGTCTTATCTAACTCTAACTTCAGCGGCATTCAGCCGTGACGGGACGCGTGTCATTGCCGGTAGCGACAAACAGCTCATTCTATGGGACATGAGAACCGGAACCAGAATAAGGACTTTCAAAGGTCATGCGGATATCATTAATACCATTGCCTGCAACCCCGCTTCTGCCCGGTTCATGCTCGCCGGAAGCCAATCCGGTAAATTTTCGCTCTGGGATATTGAAAGAGGACAGAAAATACGTCAGTTTAAGGAATCTTTATCACAAGATTCAAACAAGAATCAGCCCCTTGTTTTCGATCCCGTTATGCCTTCGATAGAGGCTGTGGCTTTCAGTTCTGAAGGAAAATACGCGATTTCAGGCTATAACAGTGGATTAATTTTACTTTGGGATATTGCATCCGGTAAGGTCATAAAAAGCTTTCAAGAAAAGTTGTGTTCTGTATCTACGCTTGCTTTCAGCCCGGACAATGCTAAATTCATTTCCGGAGGCGGCAGTCATAACCCTATTTTCGGTATTATCAATACGTGTCTTACCCTGTGGGATATTGCTTCCGGACAGGCGATACGGTCTTTTGATACATTGCCTGAAGGACATAAAAGAATGGTTCGCTCAGTTGCTTTCAGTCCTGATGGAAAAACCGCAATCTCCAGCAGTGAAGACAATACAATAAAAATCTGGGACATTTCTTCAGCAAGGGAAATCAGAACGTTTAAGTGGAAAAAAGGCGCCTGCTATTCACTCGCATACAGCCCTGATGGGCGAAACATTCTTTCGGGGAGCTGGGAAGGTACGCTTATATTGTGGAATTTGGCATCCGGTAAAATCATTCGGACTTTCAAGGGGCATAATCTTGGTATAAATTCCGTTGCTTTCAGTCCTGATGGAAAAACCATAATTTCCGGTGATAAAGAAGGTAGAATCAAGCATTGGGATGTCTTTTCAGGACATAAGATCCAGTCCCTGAAAGGACATTTCGGGTCGATCACCTCTCTATCGTTTGATCGTGAGGGAAGCCGTATTATTTCGGGAAGTGAAGATGGTTCCAT
>RCNB010001193.1_pt1 | contig 16406 bp, 16 predicted proteins | sample 2041321 | NCBI WGS metagenome assembly RCNB01 (sample SAMN09708232, study PRJNA481090) | Marine sediment metagenome, whole genome shotgun sequencing project. | reverse complement strand
AATTCAATTCGAAATCGGCTGGAGATACAGTATCTCTTTGTACTGCTTCGCCTCCGGCGCAAGTATCAACGCGGCGCCGGGTTCCGATACGCCGGTGAGGTAGTAGAAATTGGATTCCTGAATAAACAACTCTTCGACGACACCGCCGCCTTGCCGGTCCGCGCCATAGATAACGGCAACACGTCCATCCAGAATTTCAATCAACGCCGCTCGACGAGCCTTGAACACATCGGAATCAGGTTGCGTTGTCTCAGCGGCCAGCGTCGAGGACATACTCAGCACTACAAAAAGGGAAAAGATTTTCACGATTGAGCCTCCATCGACTGCACGCCAAGCAGTGACAAGCCGCTCGCTTGTAACCAGTCTGGCAAACTGGCGACTAGTTTTTCGTCGCCGAATACTTCCAGGTCGCCGTCCGCCACGGCGTCGGCAAAACGCTTTTGGCACGTCCAAACGGCCGTCATTCTCGCAAGAGGGCCCCTGATAACGATATCGACATCACCGCCCGGTTCATTCAAACACAGTTCGACTTCGCCATTTTCTGCAACCAGCCACCAGTGCGTCGCACCTTTTGATGCGTCTGGATATTCGAATTGCAGAACAATACGATGCCCTGGGAATGCGCCCGGATTTACGCTGCGACGCATATCCCACATCAACAGGCTGGCGTCCAGATCTTCGACCACCAGACTCGTTTGTACCCAGCGATGTCCCCACGCCCCGAGCGACTTAACAATAGGTGCCAACTCCTCGCCGGCCTTCGTCAGTTGATAACTGTACTTGCCTTTTTCCCCGGTCCTTTCAACGACGCCTGCTGACGTCAGCTGCTTCAGCCTGGCTGAAAGCAAGGTCGGCGACATGAGAGGTACACCCCGTTGCAGATCATTGAATCGCGTGCTGCCTGCGATGAGTTCGCGAACAACCAATAGCGTCCAGCGCTCACACAACAATTGAGCCGCTTGTGCCAAGGGGCAGAACTGGCCAAACTTTTTCATGCCGAATCCTTTTCGAGAGCGTGAATGACGATCATGCCAATCACGACGAGCGTAAACACTACAGAATCTGTACTTCTTTGCCAATTGAGGCGGTGCTACGGTTTTGCCGACATTAGTAATGATCAGCAAATGGGGAAAGACAAATGACGACAACAAGCACTCGACGACTGGCCGTATTCGCTCTAACAATAACGGCTGGACTATTCTCTTTGACCGCTGTCGCTGGCGATGAAGAGGCGGCAGGCCCGTCCATCTATGAGCGACTCGGTGAAATGGATGGTATCCACCAGATCGTGACGGACACGGTTGCACTTCATCACGCAAACGCGGACATCGGTCATTACTTCGACGGCGTTGACGATGAGAATCTCATCAAGCACGTCACGGCGTTCTTCGCCGCGGGCACAGGCGGCCCGGCCACTTACGAAGGGCGGGATATGACGTCATCGCATGCGTCTGTGGATATGTCGGATGCAGATTTTGACTCGGCGGTTCGGGATGTTGCCGCGGCAGCCGCGGCCAATGGCATCGACGCGGAGACTATCGCGGCTGTTGGCGCCATTCTCGAATCGCTGCGCCCGGCAGTAATGGGCAAGACTGAATCCTGAGTGAGTATCAAGGACCCTTCTGCTACGATCCCGGCTCTATAAAAACAAAGTAAAGGATTGTCGCATGAGGGACTTTTTCAAATTGGCGATGGCCGCCGTTGTTTTGCTGGCCGCCAACGGCAGCTTCGCTGCACATCATGAAGCAGAACAGAAGGCCGTACTCATCACAGGCGCCAGCACCGGAATTGGCCGCCATGCGACCGAAACGCTGGCCGCCAAAGGTTACTTCGTGTACGCCGGCGCTCGAAAGCAGGCGGACCTCGACGCACTAAATGAGATTCCGAATGTTCAGGCAATCCGTCTGGACGTGACCAAGCAGGAAGACGTAGATGCCGCGGTAGAAACCGTTCGTGCGGGCGGTCGAGGACTCTATGGACTCGTTAACAACGCGGGCGTTGGCTCCGGCGGACCGCTCATGGAAAATGACGAAGATAATATCCGCTGGTTGTTTGACGTAAACGTCTTCGGCGTCGTTAAGGTCACGCAGGCATTCGTACCACTGATCATCGAAAGCAAAGGCCGTATAACGACGATCGGCTCGATCGCGGGAATCCTGACGTTCATGGGTGGCGGCGATTACACGATGAGCAAGCACGCCATGGAGGCGTTTTCCGACACGCTGGGACTGGAGCTAGCACGCTTCGACGTGAAATCCAGTGTTATCCAACCAGGAAATTACAATTCGGCTATAAGCAAATCATCACGATCGCGTCGTGGCGATCTTACAGAAGCGCAGAAGAACTCGCCCTATGTCGACTATTACAAGGCGCGGAGCGAATCGACTGGTGACCGGAGCCAATTCAAGGAACCGGCGGAAGTCTCAGCCGCGATAGAACATGCTCTGTTCGATCCGAATCCGAAAATCCGCTACATGGTTGTGCCTAATCGCGAAGAAGCCACTTGGACCATCGGCCGGACATTGCAGCGGGTTGCGGAACGCAATGAGGGTCAGGAACACGCGTTCAGCCGTGACGAACTTATTGCAATGCTGGACGCAGCCATTGCCGCCGAAAACGGCACGGCAGAAGAACCTGGCGAAGAAGAGTAGTTACGTACCAGGTGGCATCAGCGGCGGCAACGGACTCTCCGTTGTCGCCTCATGGTCTTCGACCAACACGCTGATCGAACGCACGGCCTTTGCTAGCGAGCTGCCATCCCACTCCGAAGCGCCGTTGCTATAGCTGCTTGCTGACAGGCCACGCAGCTCGTCCGATAGCGGCGGCGTCACTCTCGCTGCAAATTCACCAATGCTTAACGGCGCGTCACCGGGCCACTGCAAACGTCCCCATTCGATGATCGCCGAGCGAACACCAACCTTATCGCCAGCCGTTGCCGCTTTTCTCGCCGCCTTAATGAATTTTGCTTGTTGCTTGTAGACCGGTTGCGGTTCGGGATCTCTGGCTTCTCGTTTTGAATCGCGAGATGACCACCACCAGACAGCAACCGTCAGCAACCAGACGCCCGCAAGCAGCTGGCTGATCAACTTCCAGAAGTTGTCGGGAACGGCGGACTGCGCTTCCAGCTCGCCGGCTACTTCTGCTTCGGCTGCTGGCTCCTCGACCGGCACGGAAGCCGTCGGTGCTTCGGGTGCGTCGATTTTGATCGTTCTTGCGGGAAGCCTGGCGACACGCCATTCACCGGCCTCAATATCCCACCAGGGAACCTCGAGCTCCGGGATTTCCACAGCGCCACCGCGAGTACCGATCATCGCGTACTGGTCTCTGCGCACTCCACGAATGCCTTCAGCCTCAAACAAACGGCTGAGATCGGGTTTGTCCGCGTAGACATTCATGCCGTCGATCTCCGGCGGATCCAGAGCGGGAATTTGCGTCTCGATCTGGCCTAGCGCGCTGATAGTGACCTTGCGCGTGACGGGCTCCCCGGCCGCCACCTCATTGGGTTCCCGTGACCACTCATCGCTGAGTTGAACATCGCGTGCCGGCAGCCAGGCGGCATTCGGAAAATCAGCTGGCGGAGCCGGCATTGGCAATACGTTGACCGTGTGCCCCTGTGACTCAAAAACCTTTCGACCGGTAATCCGTCCATCGCGTAAAACGCGCGCTTCGAAGCGCGCCGGCGAAATACTGATTTCCCCACTGGATTGGGGATAAATGGCGAGGACACGTTCGATAACGTTGTACGCCCGACCATTCAGGATCGCCTCATAGCTGCGCTCATCGCCTGCTCGCTCGATCAATACCTCGGCACCCGTAATGACGGGATCGCGTCGTCCTTCCTGACGCGTTGCTACCGCCCGGTAAACCTTGAAGCGGTAAAGAATCTGCGATTGCACATAGGCGTCGGTTTGATCGACTTCGCTCGTAATGAAAACATCGGCTTCGCCCGGTGGTGCATTGGTGGGTTCATTGATGGTGATGCTGATCGGCCGACTCTCTTCGTTGCCCACGTTAATCGCGGGGATTTCCTGTTTACCCGTCGACTTGGCCATCAACGCGATCGTCCAGGTTCGGCTGCGGCGAATCTGGCCATTGATGATCGACGTGTTGCTTAGCTGACTCAGCTGCCCGCGATAAAAGTTCTGGTCGAGCACCGACAGATCCGGCTCCATGTCGATATTCGAATCCACCATGACTTCCAACATGAACGACTCGTTGAGGTCGACTGACGGACGGTCAACTCGCGCCGTTACGGCGGCCTCTGCATTCGAAAGAAGGACAAATACACCGCACAAGCCCAAGAGCGTGTTGCGGATGACATTGCGATTAAGCATTACCACGGTTGTACCTCATTGTCTGGCCACACACTGTTGCCGTCCTGATCCTTGCCGGAACGTTGGTATTGATGGCGGAACTTGCGACGCAACAAGCCACCGGGATCATCCGGTATGCGGCGCAACCACTGTTCCAGCGCCTGTTCCTGTTCCTGCTGTTGCCTGAGCTCGGCGAGCTCGGCCTCTGACATTTGTTGCGGCTCTTCGCCCGACTCCGCTTCCTCAGCGGCGCGCTGCAGCTCTTCCTGCAACGCCTTCATGTCTTCCTCGGTCATCTCTTCTTCGCCGCGCTCGGACGAGTCGCTTTCTTGCGACTCACTATCAGACTCGCCCTCGCTTTCCTGACCTTCTTCGCCTTGCTGGCTTTCGGAGTCCGATTGATCGCCCTCGCCGCCGGGATTTTCTTCCGATTGCTGGTCGCCCTCGCTTTCCTGTTCCTGCTCCTGTTGGTCCTTAAGGCCCTTCACGAGCTCCAGGTTGTAAGCCGCGTCTTCATGATCCGGTTCTTTTTCGAGCACCTGCTCGTACGTATCTATCGCGGAATCCAATTCGCCCTGAAAGGCCTTCGCATTGGCGAGGTTGTAGAGATTTCGCGTGTCATTATTCTCGGCAAATACTGTCGCGCTACCGGCGTAATCACCCGCGCGGTAATCGGCAATCGCCTGCCAATCCGGGTTCTCGAACAGCGCCGCCGCTGCGCTCGCGTTGCCAGCCTCAAGTTCTCTTTGTGCCTGCTGATCTTTGTTTAGCCAAAGATCGCTCCAGGTTGCTGCATACGCCGGTTGCGGCAGCGGCGCGATGAAAACGATCAACACGAGTACCCAGCCCCGCCGAAATGCTAACGCCGCCAACGGCAACAAAAGCAATAACAGCCACGGACCCTCCTCTCGCCACTGGTCCGTCGCCAACGCGTCATCACCCTGTGCCACACCGACGCCCGACACTTCGCCGGACAGCAGTACGTCGAGATCGCCATTGTCTGCTGTTATTCGCGCGTAGCGGCCTCCGCCGATACCAGCGAGAGTGCGCAAACCTCGTTCTTCCAGCCTGGGCACCGCGATCTTGCCGCGGTTGTCGGTGACGAAACCGCCAGTAGCACGGGGAATCGGCGCACCTTCAATTGTGCCAACACCCAGTATGGACAGCGTATATCCCGCCGATTTGAGTTCGCGCGCCGCGTCATCAGCCGCAGGGGACGAGCCGCCGTCCGTTACCAACAGCACTTCTCCGAACCCGGCATTCGCCTGATCCAGCAGCTGCCTGCCTTTGGCGATCGCGATTTCAGGAAAGCTGCCGCGGCTCGGCATGATATCGGTGCCGAGACTATTGACGAGTGCAGCAATCGTGTCAGTGTCGGTGGTCAGTGGTGTGACTGTGAAAGCATTTGCCGAATAAACCACCAGGGCCGTCTGGCCGCTTTCACGACGTTCAAGCATGTCGAGGATTTTGAGCTTGGCGCGACGCAGTCGACTGGGTGCCACGTCCTGTGCGTCCATCGAGCGCGACAAATCGAGTGCCACGACTATCGCCTGTTCTGAGCGATAGACGGGTTGTTCGATACGCTCCCAGGCCGGTCCGGCCATAGCAATCAGGGCAATGACGCCGCCGAGGACCATCAGCAACCAGCGATAATCCGTGCCACGACCCGGATCACGCGATAAAACGTAGGGCATGAGCTCAGGATCGATGACTGCTTCCCAATTACCCGTGCCGAGCTTGCCACGTGCAAGCAGCACAGCCAGCGCAACGAGTGCCGGAATGCCAAACAGCCACTCAGGGCGTAACCAATGGAATTCAGCCAGCACTGATCGGCACCTCGCTGGAACGTCGCAGTGCGATTCTTTGCAACAGACTTATCAGGCTGAGTAGCGTAACCAGTCCGATCGCCATTCCCAGTGGATAAAAGTAAAACGACTTCACCGGTCGAAAGCCCGACTCCGGTTCCTCGACGGGCTCAAGTTCGTCCACGAGTTTGTAAATATCCTGCAGGCTTGCCGTGTCTGTCGCTCGAAAGTATCGACCACCGGTAAGCCCGGCGATTTGTGTCAGCGTATCTTCGTCGAGGTCAGCCGACGGATTGATGTTACGCCGACCACCTATCAACGATGCCACCTCAAGTTTTTCAGCGCCGATACCAATCGTGTATATACGCAGACCGACCTGCTGTGCGAGCTCGGCCGCCTTGAGCGGTTCGACTTCGCCCGCCGTATTCGCGCCGTCAGTCAGCAACACGAGAACCTGATCGCCCTCGTCCTTTTCTTGTTCATGAACACGTCGAACCGCGAGTGTTATCGCATCACCAATCGCAGTTTTTTCGCCAGCAAGGCCAATGAATGCTTCGAGCAACAAGACATTGACGGTCTCTCTGTCGAGCGTAAGCGGTACCTGGAGATAAGCGCGCTCGCCAAACAAGATAAGACCGATTCGATCGCCTTCCCGGCGCTCAATAAAGTCAGTCGCGACAGCTTTCGTTGCTGTCAGTCGATCAACGCGCCGACCCGCCAACTCGAAATCTTTCTGGTCCATGCTGCCCGACAAATCAACGGCAAGCATGAGGTTACGACCCGCGACAGGAACATCCAGCTCGTCGCCAATCCGCTCCGGCCGTGACGCGGCAACGACCAGGAGTATCCAGGCAAGCACGGAAACCCAGAATCGCCAGTTGAGAAGGTGTTCCCTGCCTGAGCGGTCGACCAAGGTCGAAAAACTGTCAATGCTTGGCACTCGAAGTCCGGCGGCGGACATGCCCTTCGCCTCCGGCAACAGGTAGCGAATGATCAACGGCAACGGTAGCGCCAACAGAGCCCATGGCCAGGCGAGCGACCACATCAGCGGATGCTCCCAACGGGTGTGTCGAGACGGTTCTTTACAGCGGCCAGCAACGCATTGATATCAACATCCTCGAAACTGCCTTGCGGGTCCCGATACGGAAGCTGCAAGAGACTCTTGCCACCTTCGGTATGAAAATAGGGAACCGGTAAATCCTTATCAAGCCACTCGAGCCACGCCTCGCCCGTCAGTCCGGCGACTTCGTGTCGCGGCGCGTAAGCCATCATCGCGCGGCGCAATAATTCGGAAAGCTGCTGCCCCAGCGTTACCGGATTGCGATGCTCGAGGTATTCGGACTCTACCGCGGCCAGCTCGCGAATCGCGTAACGACGAGGCGCATGAAACTGGTATTTTCGCCACGCTCGCAGTAACAACCAGCCAAGTACGAACAGCACGAGTGCAATAACGAGCCACCAGCCTGGTGCAAGCGGCCACCAGCCGATCGGCTCGGGCAAATGCAGGTCACGCAATGGAAGCTGGTCCGGACCCATCTAGTGCGTCCTTCGTCCCAGAGCAGTTTGCAACGCGGCGACCGGATCGTCGTCCGTGGACAGCGGCAATAGATGCACGCCGTAGCGATGACAAAATGCCTCAAGGACTTCTGATCGCTCCGCAAATTCGTGTTCGTAGTCTTTTCGAGCGGCCGTCGCATAGGTGTCGATCGCCAATTCATCGGTAGGCGACACGATGCGGTAGCGGCCAGGCGGCGGCAGCTTGCGTTCGAGTGGGTCGTTCATGAAAACGGCCAACACTTCGTTGTGTCGGGCAACACTCGACAAATAGGACTGCGCCGCGCGATCAAATCCGATGAAGTCACTAATAACGACCACCAGGCTCCCGGGCCTGGCAACTCGGCGCAACGCCGACATAGCTTGTGCAAAGGGCTCTGAACCCGTTTCGCTGGTACCCGGCTGCCAGTCCGGGTGTTCCGCGAGTTCGTGCACGAAGCGCAAAGCGGCCCGTCGACCGAGCCTTGGTTTCAATTCGCGATGTGTCGTGTCGCCAAAAATCAGGCCGCCCAGCCTGTCGCCACGATGGTGGGCCGCCCAGGATAAAAGCGCAGCCGCGCGACTCGCGTTGACGGACTTGAAACAACCCCGTGTCGCGAAATGCATATTTGATCGCAGATCGACGCAGACGAGAACCGGTCTCTCACGCTCTTCGCGAAACAATTTGGTGTAGGCGGTCGTGCTGCGCGCCGTGACGCGCCAGTCGATACTGCGCGGGTCATCGCCGGGTTGGTAGGGTCGCGATTCATCAAACTCCATGCCGCGCCCCCGGAAGTGCGAAACATAGGCTCCCGTTTGCAACGAGTTCACACGCAGGACATCGAGAGCGATAGCCCTGGCCGGTCCGTTGAGACGGATCAACCCGGCTTGGCTGACGCTCACTGGCGAGGCATCTTCAGGAATATGCTCCAAACGGGTCACTAGGGCACTCCGACGCCATCCAGAATACCGGCGATAATGGTATTCGAATCCACGCCGTCCGCCTCCGCTTCAAAACTCAGCACCAGACGGTGACGCAGCACGTCCGGTGCAACGGCCTGAATATCTTCGGGGCCGACAAAATCTCGTCCGGCAAGCCAGGCATGCGCACGCGCTGCCCGGTCGATACCCATGCTGGCACGTGGGCTGGCCCCGTACAGAACCTGACCCTCGAGATCCCCATTCACAGCACCCGGGTTCCGTGTCGCAACCACAACGTTGACGATATATTCCTCTAATTCGGTGGCCAGGTGCAAATTCAGAACATCCTGCCGTGCTTCCATTACGGACGACATCGCCAGAAGTTCAGGCGGTTGGAACATATCGCGTTCAGCCTGTTTCGCTTCGTTTCGATTCAGCACCAAAATACGGCGTTCGTCCTCAATCGTTGGATAACCAACCTCGACATGTAAGAGGAATCGATCCAGCTGCGCCTCCGGGAGCGGATAAGTACCTTCCTGCTCGATCGGGTTCTGCGTGGCCATGACCATAAACAAGTCATCGAGCGGATAGCTTTGGTCGCCGACGGATATCTGTCTTTCTTCCATCGCCTCGAGCAATGCAGATTGAACCTTGGCTGGCGCGCGGTTGATCTCGTCCGCCAGAATCAGGTTATGAAACAGTGGGCCCTTGCGAAACTCGAACGTCCCTTCCTGCGGCCGATAGATATCGGTACCCGTCAGGTCGGCCGGCAATAAATCCGGCGTGAACTGCAGGCGATGAAATTCGCCCTCAATGCTTTCCGCGAGGACCTTGATCGCGCGCGTCTTGGCCAGGCCCGGCGCGCCCTCGACGAGCAGATGCCCGTCACACAGCAGTGCGATCAACATGCGATTGATCAGATGTGCCTGACCAATAATCAACCCGCTGGCGTGCGCCTCGAGTTTTTGGAATTGTTCTGCAACGCTCATTAATTACTCCGTTGTATGCGGCGGCGTGCCATTCTAGAGAGGATGCATGGGAAGACCAACCAGTCGCATCATTTTTTCTCAAATTATTCGCCATTTTAAGTAGTATTGGCCCCAATTCCGACCACCGATAAGCCATTCCATTGCATCAATTTCCAAAAAAGCGTTTTTCTGCGCAGAAAATCCCCGCTCTCGGCCTGTTGCTGCTGACACCGCTAGGCGCCTGTGAGCCGACGGTCGACGCCGAGCTGTCGCCCACACCTGTCGCCAAAACGGTGCCTGAGAAGCTCAGCTGCGGTGAAAATGGTGCCCTGCAGGGTTCATTGATCGGTGGCATTGAGACCACAATCAGCTGGACGTCAGGCGAGATGATCTGCGAGAGCATGGTAAGGCCAAATGGCGAAGGCATACGCTTGCGCTTTGCTGGCGATATCGTCGATGAGCATCTCGCGATCATAATCGCGATGCCGACCCTCGTTGCAGGCGCTTCGGGCGTCGAGATTCCCAGCAACGTGACCGCGACCGTTGAAGGCAGCGGACGATTCTTCAGCACGCCCGGGCTCGAATCCTGCTGGACCGAGATTAGCGCTCAAACGGCGCTTGCCGAAGCGGATGGTAGCTATGCTGTCGCCGGAACGCTGTTTTGTATCGCGCCATTGGGAGAATTGAACGGCGACGCGGCTGTTACGATACCCGAACTGTTCTTTTCGACGATCGTGAACTGGAAGAATTGATGTCACGCACTCTGACCATTGCCTCGATCCTGACCATGGCCTTGCTCTGTTTCGCGGCTTGCAAAGCACCTGCCCAGTCAGTGTCAGCCGGCGTCCCGAGCCTCGACGACAACTTCGAACGTGACACGATAATTATTGAATCCGATGACGGATTACGCCATGAATTCAACGTCTATCTGGCGATTGTTTTCGAACAACAACGCCAGGGACTCATGTTCGTTCGCAAGATGCCGCAAAACATGGGCATGTTGTTCGTCTACGAAGAGACGGAACCTCACTCCATGTGGATGAAAAACACGTATATGTCATTGGATATGGTTTTTGCCCGAGCTGATGGAACGGTGTCGTCGGTCATTCACAACACGCAACCTTTGTCGCTGGACTCGCAGAGTTCGATCGAACCCGTCAATTTTGTACTGGAACTGAATGCCGGTACGGCGCGACGACTCAACATCGGCCGCAAGAGCCGGATTATCTGGGCGCGCGGTAATTGATCAGAAGCGCTGCCTGAAGATGCTTTGAGTTCCGCTGATCATTGCGCTGATTATTCGTTTTGCAGCGTGGCTGCGATCGAATCAGCGAGATAAGCAACGTTCTGCGGCGTGATGCCCGCGACGTTGATTCGACTGGAATCCACCATATAGACGCCAAAGTCTTTCTTCAGACGTGCAATCTGCTCGGCCGTGATCCCCAGGAAGCAGAACATGCCGGTCGCACGTACTAGGTGCGAAAAGTCGTGGTTCGGCGCTTTATCGACCAGCGCGTCGTTTAGCAGGGCCCGCATTTCGCGAAGCCGTTCCCGCATTTCAGTCAGTTCGACAATCCAGGCACTGCGCAATTCGTCGTCGTGCAGAATAAGACTGACGACGGCTGCGCCATGATCCGGCGGCATCGAGTAGATTGTGCGAACGAGGTTATTGACCTGACTGTTCACGATGTCGCGAGACGCCGTATCTGCCGTGAGAAAAGACAAGGTACCGACGCGGTCTCGATACAGGCCGAAATTCTTTGAGCAGGAACTGGCAACGATCATTTCCGGTACGCGACCCGCCAAGAGGCGCACGGCGTATGCATCAGGCTCCGGCCCTTGTGCGAAGCCCTGATAGGCCATGTCGATAAATGGCACCAGTTCGCGCTCAACGATGACATCAGCGATCGCCTGCCACTCCTCTCGTGACGGGTCGAGGCCTGACGGATTGTGACAACATGCGTGCAACAGCACGATGTCGCCTGCTGGTGCTTCACGGAGCGCCGCCAGCATATCGTCGATCTTGATAACGTGATTCTTTGTATCGTAGTAGGGATAAGGCTTCAGCTTGACGCCAGCGCCGGTCAGTAACGGCACATGATTAGCCCACGTCGGCTCACTCACCCAAATTGACGCGCCAGGTGACGCACGCATGATCATGTCCGCCGCCACGCGCAAAGACCCGGAGCCACCCGGTGTTTGAATGGTCACCAGTCGATCGTCGACGACGGACTCATCGAAAATCAGCGCCTGCATGGCCGCGTTGAAGTCCGCGGCTCCCGCGGTGCCGATGTAGGATTTGCTGTCTTGCGTATCGAGAAGAATCTTCTCAGCCCGCTTCACGACGTCGAGTACCGGCGTCTCGCCCTCCGTCGTTCGATAAACCCCGACCCCCAGATCAATTTTCTCCGCGCGAGTGTCGTTGCTGTGCTCCACGATCAGTCCGAGGATGGCATCGGCAGAAGCGGCCTGTAGTGATTCAAACACGGGTTTTCTCCGTACAGTATGCAAATTAGTGGTACTTGCAACCGCGTATTGTACACGCAAAAACGCCGGCACAAAGGCCGGCGCTTAAGTATCCATTATGCAGCCTGTCGTCAGTCCTTCGGTGCCCAGACAGAACACCATCCGGCTGCCGAAACGGTCTTGCCCGGGAAAATCTGACAGGGACGCCATGCCTCACCGTCCGCACCCAGAACCAAAGCGCAGTTTGCGCAGTTTTGATCGGCTGCAGGATTCGTTCGCGAACCCGCGTCGACACTCGACGCATCGTTCGTATATTTCATCGCCATCGCCATCGGGTCAGATTCCGATACATGCGGCATATCGTCTGCTCGTGCTTCGCGGGTGGGTTGTACCAAGTAAGCGGCAGCCGCAACAGCTGACAGTTGAATAAATTTACGACGTGGAATTGTGCTCAACGGAATCTCCTTAACGATGCAGTGTTCGACGCGCATTCTAACCACGTTTTATGAACGCCAGCACAACAGGATTGGCACATGGATTTGGGGTGGTTTTGAGAACGATTCTCATTGCGGCCTGTAGCCCCCGCCGGTGGGATATACTTCGGGACCACACATCCAATTCGAATGCCAAATGAGCCGCTGCAGCTTCGCAATCACGGTCGATAAAATGAGTGTCGATTCCGCAAAATCGCACGATGCCGTCGAGGATTATGTTGCCGTCGAAGAGCCGCTTGAAATCCGCCTCGGGTACGCAACGCCGGACGGCCATACGGCGACCAGTCTTTCAATCACCATGAGAACGCCGGGGTCTGACGCGGAGCTGGCTGTCGGCTTTTTGTATTCAGAATCGATCATTTCCGGCGCCGATGAAATCGCCAGCATTGAGCACTGTGGAACTGCAGCCCCCGATACCGGGAATCACAATATTATTCGCGTGGATCTGACCCCGGACGTTGTCGTTGATATTGGACGCTTGCAACGCCATTTCTATACGACGTCGAGTTGCGGAGTTTGTGGCAAGTCCTCGCTGGAGGCGCTGAGAGTGACGGGCCAGGAACCGCTGCCAGTCCACAAAGGCCAGTTCGAAAGAAGCATTTTGATCGCGATGCCTGATGCTCTGCGTGCCCGGCAACAAACTTTCGAACAAACAGGCGGCCTGCATGCTGCTGCCGCGTTTGATTCAGAAGGTGAAATTCTGGTGGTACACGAGGATGTTGGGCGTCACAATGCGGTGGATAAGGTTGTTGGTAGTTTGCTAACACAGGGCCTTCTCCCCGCGAGTGAATTGGGCCTGATTGTCTCCGGGCGAGCCAGCTTCGAACTCATGCAGAAGACGTTGGTCGCCGGTTTCCCATTGCTGGCAGCGGTAAGCGCGCCGTCAAGTCTCGCCGTACAATTGGCGAAAGAATTTAATGTCTCGCTGGTCGGATTTTTGCGAGGCGACACTTTCAATGTTTACTCCGCCGCGGATCGGATTACCTGATGGCCAAGATTAGCGAAAGAAATATCGACGAGAAAACGACAAGCGAAATCGTCGCGCAATACGATGCAAAGCCTGAAATGCTCGTGCAGATTTTACAGACGATTGTTGGGCGCTTCGGCTGGGTATCACCCGATACGATTCGGCAATTGGCTCACGAGCTCAATCTTTCGCGCGCCGACGTACACGGCGTCGTTGAGTATTACCACGACTTCAGAACTGAAAGACCCGGCAAGCACATCGTCAAAATTTGTCAGGCAGAAGCCTGTCAGGCGATGGGCAGCCGCGAACTGACGGATCATGCGAAGAAAACGCTGGCGATGAGTTTTCACGACACCGAAAACGACATCACGCTTGAACCGGTATATTGCCTTGGCAACTGCGCCTGCTCGCCGGCAGTGATGATCAACGGCAAGACACACGGCCGAGTCAATCCAGCGCGCTTCAATGCCCTCATCGACGACATGCGGGGAGACGAGTAATGGCCAGGACAAAAATTTACGTACCACGCGAAACCGCCGCAGTCTCGGTCGGTGCGGACGAAGTTGCGTTGGAAGTCGCCCGGGTCGCGAAAAAAACCGGCACCGATGTCGAGCTCATTCGCAACGGCTCCTGGGGGGCGACCTGGCTGGAGCCATTACTTGAAGTTGAGGTTGACGGTGCTCGAATCGCGTACGGAAATGTCTCCGCTGATGACGTTGCCAGCATGTTCGAGTCCGGGCTGGTCAACGGCGGTGAACACGAACGCCGTCTCGGACCTATCATGGAAGTCCCGTACCTGATCAATCAGGACCGTTGGACTTTTTGGCGCTGCGGACTGACCAATCCCCTTTCCCTTGAAGACTTTGAATTACATCAGGGCTTCAAGGCGCTGACAAAAGCTTTCGCGGAGGGCCCCGAGTCAGTGCTTGAGGCCGTCATGGCATCAGGTCTGCGTGGCCGCGGCGGCGCTGGCTTTCCAACCGGCATCAAATGGCGCACCGTTGCTGATGCGCCCGGCGAGCAGAAATACATCGCCTGTAACGCGGACGAAGGTGACAGCGGTACGTTCTCCGATCGCCTGCTGATGGAGGGCGATCCGCTCGGGCTCATTGAAAGCATGGCGATCGCCGGTTTCGCCGTTGGCGCGAGCAAGGGTTATATCTATCTTCGCTCCGAGTACCCGCTGACGCATTCCATTTTGTCGCGCGCGATCGCGACAGCTCGTGACACCGGATGGCTAGGCGACAACATTAAAGACAGTGGCTTCGACTTCGATATCGAATTGCACCTCGGCGCTGGCTCTTATGTGTGTGGAGAGGAAACGGCGATGCTCGAAAGCCTCGAAGGCAAGAGGGGTATCGTGCGCTACAAACCACCTTTGCCTGCGCACGAAGGACTGTTCGGCAAACCAACCGTTGTAAACAACGTCGTCACTTTGGCCTCGGTCGGAAATATCGTCAACCTCGGCGGCGAGAAATACGCCGGCATGGGCGTTGATCGTTCCAAAGGCACACTCGCCTTTCAACTCGCCGGAAACATCAAGCGCGGCGGGCTGGTCGAAAAGTCTTTCGGAGTCACGCTGCGTGAACTCATTGAAGACTGGGGTGGCGGTACGGCCAGCGGCCGGCCTGTCAAAGCCGTGCAAGTGGGCGGCCCACTCGGTGCGTATTTGCCCGCCGAGCAGCTGGACACACCCATGGACTATGAGGCTTTCATCGAGATCGGCGCAATGATCGGACACGGTGGCATCGTCGTCTTTGACGATACAGCGGATATGGCGCAGCTGGCCCGATTCGCGATGGAGTTCTGCGCGATTGAGTCTTGCGGCAAATGCACGCCCTGTCGAATCGGCTCCACACGTGGCGTCGAGGTAATCGACAAGATGATCTCAGGGGAGAATAAAGACAAGAGTTACGACCTGCTGGTCGACTTGTGCGACACCATGGAGGGCGCCTCCTTATGTGCAATGGGCGGCATGACGCCCTATCCGGTTAGAAGTGTTCTAAAATACTTCGCAGAAGACTTCGCGTCTTCGAATGAGAATTAGCCTATGAACAAAGTCCGCCAGACCGATTTGGGAACACCTGCCTCGCCCAGCACCGATACCGTGCAGGTCGAGATCGACGGCATGCCGGCAACCGTCAACGCTGGCAGCAGCATCTTGCGAGCCGCACGCGAATCCGGCGTCGACATCCCTAAACTTTGCGCGACGGATAGCCTCAAGCCGTTCGGCTCCTGCCGTATGTGCCTGGTTGAGGTCGAAGGTCGAAAAGGCTATCCCGCGTCCTGCACGACTCCGGTCGAGGCAGGCATGAAGATTCGCACACAAACAAACGAACTCTCGAAGCTCCGGCGCAATGTCATGGAGCTCTATATCTCAGACCACCCGCTGGACTGTCTCACGTGTTCCGCCAATGGCGATTGCGAATTGCAGGACATGGCCGGCGCCGTCGGCCTGCGCGATGTTCGCTACGGTTTTGACGGCGAAAACCATCTGGATGGCGGCGTGGATGCCAGTAATCCCTATTTTCAATTCGACGCCAGCAAGTGCATCGTTTGTTCGCGATGCGTCCGCGCTTGCGACGAGGTTCAAGGGACTTTCGCGCTGACAATTCAGGGCCGCGGTTTCGAATCCAAGGTTTCCGCCGGAATTGATGAGGGTTTTTTTGATTCCGAATGTGTTTCCTGCGGCGCCTGCGTGCAAGCCTGTCCCACCGCGACATTGATGGAAAAAAGCATCGTCGATGAGGGGCAGCCGGACCACAGCGTTGTCACCACCTGCGCCTACTGCGGCGTCGGTTGTTCATTCCAGGCTGAGATGAAAGGTGACCAGGTCGTTCGCATGACACCGTACAAAGACGGTGAAGCAAATCACGGTCACTCATGCGTCAAAGGTCGATTCGCCTGGGGATACGCCTCACACAAAGACCGCATCATGA
>RCNB010003514.1_pt1 | contig 16413 bp, 17 predicted proteins | sample 2041321 | NCBI WGS metagenome assembly RCNB01 (sample SAMN09708232, study PRJNA481090) | Marine sediment metagenome, whole genome shotgun sequencing project. | reverse complement strand
TGTTCAGCGAGGTAATGGAGGAGATGGGGACGGTCTACTTCCACGGCGTCAAGACCAAGCCGGGTAAGCCCACCCTGTTCGGGGAGGTGGACGGTACCCCCATGTTCGGTATGCCGGGTTACCCCACCAGTTGCCTCAACAACAGCTACGTGTACCTGATGCCGGCGTTGCGCAAGATGGCCAGGCTTGAGCCCAAGCACTGGGTCAAGGTCAAGCTGCCCATGGGACACGAGACGATATCAAAGAGCGACAGAGAGCAGTTCATAACCGTCAGGATCGAGGAAGGCAGGGCTTACAGGGTCTACAAGCAGAGCGGGGACATCACAAGCATGACCCACGCCGACGGCTTCATCATCCTGCCCATAGGCACCAACAAGGCCGATGAGGGCGAGGTAGTCGAGGTAACCCTCCTCCACGTCTAGGCACAGTTTAAAGCAGAGACGCCTTTCTTTTCACCGATAATTATGGAGTTTAGGCTAAGCGAGGGTTTCGCACTTGAGATGGACGCCAAGGACCCGCTGGCTGGGTTCAAGGACCGTTTCTACCATCTCGAAGACTCGATCTACATGGATGGCAACAGCCTCGGGTTGATGAGCAAGGACGCCGAGAGGACGCTTCTCAGGCTCATCGAGGAGTGGAAGGTCCTGGGTATCAAGGGCTGGGGCGGCGGCAAGATCCCGTGGATCAACTACGCCGACGAGCTGGGCAACCTGCAGGCGCCGCTTGTAGGAGCTGAAGAGAACGAGTGCGTCGTGACGGGGGGAACCACCGTCAACCTGCATACACTGGTATCGACTTTCTACAAGCCAGAGGGCAAGAAAAAGAAGATCCTAGCGGATGAGTTGAATTTCCCCAGCGACCTGTACGCGTTGAGCGCACAGATCAGGCTCAAGGGCGGGGACCCAGACGAGGACTTGGTCCTCGTGAAGAGCAGAGACGGCATGACCATCGAGGAAGACGACATCATCGCGGCTATGACCGACGATGTGCAGCTCGCTCTCCTGCCCAGCGTCTACTACAAGAGCGGCCAGCTACTGAACATGGAGAGGATGACGAAGGAAGCCCATAAGAGGGGCATCATCGTCGGTTTTGACTGCAGCCACTCCACGGGGGTTGTCCCCCACCACTTCAGTAAGTGGGGCAGCGATTTCGCATTCTGGTGCAACTACAAATACATGAACGGAGGCCCGGGATCAACCGGCAGCATCTATGTGAACAAGAAGCACTGGGACGAGAGGCCCGGCATGGCTGGATGGTTCGGCAACAACCGCAGCACCATGTTCGAGATGAGGCCCGAGTTCGACTCTGCTGGGTCGGCGACTGCCTGGCAGATCGGGACAACCACGATGCTATCCACGGCTCCTATTGAGGGCAGCCTACGTATGATGCGTGAGGCGGGTATCGAGAACATCAGGGAGAAAAGCCTGAAGATCACAAAGTACCTCATGTATCTTATCGATGAGATGCTCAGCGGGGAGCCGTACAACTACGGCATCGCGACTCCTCGGGAGGACAAGAGGAGGGGCGGACACGTCGGTGTATTCCACAAGGATGCATGGAGGATCAACCAAGCGCTGGTCGCTAAGGGAGTTATCCCGGACTATCGTCCACCGAACATCATCAGACTGGCGCCGATCCCACTGTACGTCAGTTACCACGACGTGTGGAAGGTCGCCCAGACCCTAAAGGCCATCATCGACGACGGCGACGTCGAGAAGTTCAGCGACGACAAGTCCACCGTCACCTAAACTTTCCCAATAGTTGGTAACCTACTAAAACGCAAAAATAATTTTATTTTAAAGTTGAGGAATAACGGGTAATAGGGAAAAAGGTTAATCCAGGAAGCTCTTCTCGAGCCTCTGGACGAAGACCTCGTACCTTTCGTTGACGTCGCCGAACCTGTCAGCGACCTTGTCGAATGACGCTGCTAGCTCGGTCTCCTGCTCCGATGAGATGTTCCTGTCCATCCAGGGGTACAGTATCTCGTCCTCCCGCTTGATGTGGGCCTGCAGTAGCTCGTTGTAAGCGCCCAGGTGCTCCGCGACCTTTGCCCTGTTCTTCTCGCTCACCCCTTCCAGGATGTTCTTGACGTGGTTTCTTGCGACCCTGTGGTCCTCGTGGAAGGCCGAGACGATCTCGGAGTCCTCGTCGAAGTACTTGAACAGCAGGTCCTCCTCCTTCGCGTGGTGAAAGCTATCGGCGTAGGTCTTGATAAAGTCAACGCCGTCCAACACTAGCTGCCTCCCGTCCTCGGTGGTCAGGTCCATTGACTCCGTTATGCAGGGGATCAACGCGATGAGCCGCTTGATGAGCTTGTGCTCGTCCACCAGTATCTGGACCGGTGGAGAGTACGCGAATGTCCTCTCCGCCTGCGCCTTTCCATCGTCCTCAGAGGGCTCGATCTCGGCGTTGGGGTAGATGACCTTGGTGATCTTGCCCATCAACGCCCGCTCGGTCTCAGATGGGAGCCCGTGTACGTCCACTATGTCCTTGAGGAGGCATGTCCCCACCATGCATGCCCCGCAGCCGATATCGTAATCGCCTAGTATCGCCTCAAGCTCTGGGTGCTCGGTGATTACGTCCTTGATGCCCCTGTTCATGTACTCCTCCATGCCCTCCTCGTAGGGGCTTGACTCGTTTATCGCCATTTTTTATTTCTCCTTTTTCACGTTGAGGTGGCATGCCTCGCCATCTAAACAGAATTTGTGGTGATGGTTCTCGACTACCTTCATCAACGGGTCCATGGTCTCGTGGTTGACCGAGTAGACCCTTTGCTTTCCCTCTCTCTTCACATATACGAAGCGGCATTTTACCAGATGTTTGAGGTTGTGGGAGATCATGCTTTGTTCCTGCTCAAGCTCCGCGGCTATCTGGTTCACGTGCATGGGTGTTTCAACCAGTGCCTCGATGATCGCTAGGCGTGTTGGGTTTGAGAGGGTAGAGAAGAATCCATAACACATTGTCGAGAGGTCTTTTTTCATCATCATCACCTTATCTGAATGTTTCGTCATATGATGTGTGGGTCATATGTGTATAAACTTTCCCTTTTTTCCCCCAGTTCAAATAATTAATATCGCATGACGCGGGAAATGATTCAATGACATTATCAAGGGTAGCAATAGTCAAGGGCGAGAGAGGCCTTGAACCAGTTTATCGTGCAATGGATTTGATCCCGTACAGGGAGGCGCTTGAGCCCTGGGACACGGTGCTCGTGAAGCCAAACCTAATCACTTCGCACACCTACGAGACGGGAATCACCACTGACCCCGTGGTCATCGAGGCCGTCATCAACAGGGTCCACGAGTTGGGAAAGAAGGCTATTGTAGTCGAGACAGAGGGGGGAATAACATCCCCAGACGAGGCAATCCACACCACGGGGATGATGGAGGTCATAGAACGCCTCGGAGCCGAGTACGTGAATATGAGGAAGCTCGAGGACAAGGTTGAGCTGGTGGTCGATGATCCCAGAAAGGTGAGAAAGTTCAAGGTGGCGAGGATGGCCACGGAGAACGCCATCATAACAGTGCCCACCATGAAGACATTGCACCACACGAGCATCACCATGGGGCTCAAGAACATGTTCGGGATGCTCACCACCCGGAGAAAGTACACCATGCACGTCCACGGCATGAGCAACGTCATCTACGATATAGTCAAGACACTGCCACCACACCTGAGCGTGATCGATGGCTTCTACGGGAAGGCGGGCAAGGGGCCATGGCAGGGAGAACCCGTCAAGATGGACACCATTATCGCCAGCGTGGATGCGGTGGCAGCGGATGCGACCGCTGCAAGGTGTATCGGCATCAACCCGGAGACCATTGACCACGTCAAGTGGCTCCACGAGGCCGGAATAGGTGAGATGAACGACGTCGAGGTAGTTGGGGATGGTATCGGGGCCGTCTACAGGGAATGGGACAGGGCCTTGGATGCCAAGCTCGTCTTCTAAATGGCTGGAACCAGGACTAGGTTCCTGTACTCCACTGCCCTGTGGTCGCCCTGGAGCATGATTGGCCCAGGTTCACCCTCGTTTGAGTCCAGTGCACCGCCCGTCAAGCCAGGTATTTCCCGTCGATCTATGATGGTTTCCCCGTTGAACACGATTGTTACCCAGCGGCCGATGAAGGTGATGTCGAAGGAATTCCACTCACCCACGGGTTTTGTTGCCTTCTTGGATGGCTTCAGGTAGCCGTATATTGAGCCCGTTGACCTGTCACCCGGCTCCCTGTCGTGGTCGTCAAGTATCTGGACCTCGTACCTGCCTCTGAGGTAGATGCCGCTGTTGCCCTTCTCGGGGACCCTCCACTCGGCGTGGAGCTTGAAGTCAGCATACTTATCCTTGGTGACCAGGTCCACGCTCGGAGGGGTGTTGCTGATGATCCCTTTCTCGACCTTCCAGCCGCTCGGGTCATCCGAGAACCTCTGCCCCCAGTTGGACAAGTCCTCCCTGATGAGGTTTAACGGCTCTCCCCATTCCACCTCGCGGTAATTGAGTTTGGGAGCAGAAACAGCGCTGAACTCGACCCAGTTACCCTCGTCGTCATTGGTAGTTCCATTGATCTTCCCGTCAACCAGCGTCCCCCTGAAGATCAAGTCGCCTTCCCGCTTCTCGTACTGGGGAGGGAGCCTGAAGTACAGCTCATTTCCCTTGAAACGAACCTCAGTCATGGATCTCGCGCTTCCCTCGATGCCCACGAACCTACCTGATAGCCCCCCGTCATTGTTGATCTCAAACCAGGAGGCGTAATCTCTGTCACGCAGCCTTACGACCGTATTCCATCTGCCCTCGATCATTAGATTAATTCAACTCGTGGCTCAGCTGGGCCAGCATCACAAGCGCCTTCATGCCCTTTGTCGTCAGCACATAGTCCTTTGACTCGAATTGGTCCAGGTACGCGGTGTCCCTGAGCTTCCTGATGTGATAGAGGAGCTGCCCGCCCTCCTGGCCCGTAGCCTTTGAGAGGTCGTTGAACCTGTTCTCGCCCCTGTAGATGCTCTGGAGGATCTGTATCCTCACCTTGTTGCTGATGGGGTTAACGATGAGTGCGCTTGCCTTCTCGGCGTCAAGGGAGTTAACAGTGGCCGTGTTCTGAGCCAGAGAGACAGCCGGCGTCTCGATGAGCCTCAGCTGCGAAAGGAGCTGCATATTTGACTGCAGTAGCTTGGATTCGTTCTCCAGACAGGAGACACACCCAGGTCTCCCCATCTCCTCGAAGCTCTGCTTGATCATTAGCAGTTTTTCCATCGCTACCTCAAGAGCGTTGTATGACTCGGTGAACTTGCCCGCCTTCAGGAGACCGAGGTACTCCTCTTGAAGCCCCCCCATCTTATCCTTGCAGTGTGCCTCCTCCTCTGGTCTATCGCATTTCAGGTTGGCCACAAGGTCGTGACTCATCTCAGTGACGTAATCGACGATGGTCCTGTTGTAGTTGAGGGCCACCTGCTTGTTTACCTCGTTCTCGATGACCTCCAGGCGCTGCCTGGTCTCGGTCCTGAACTGGTTAATCTCCCTGCGGAGCCCACTTATCTCCTCATCAAGCCTCATAGGTTAAACAAATTACCCTATCAGTTAAATAAATTACTGAAGTAGTGTGGGGTATGGTAAAAGTACCGAAAGAAGCACAGGAGATATTGCGCGCGCGCAAAAGGGGTCTGATCACAGGGGTTTTTCAGAAAGAAGGGTGACAAAAGCGTATGAATACCGTATCTCAACGAGGGCTGGATATAACCTCCCGCGTGGATGATAATGTTGACTCTTTTTAAGCACGACGAGAGAAACCTCCCCTAAAACTGGGCAAACATTATGTATATGCATCCCATCTTGTTTGCCTATCATGAAGAAGATACTAGAGGACATTAAGATCCTGGACTTCACACACGTCTGGTTCGGCCCATACACCACGATGATGCTGGCCGAACTCGGAGCCGAGGTAATCAAGGTAGAGCCGCCGTGGGGTACCATCGGCAGGATGGGGCCGGGCGAGCTTAAGAACGGCGTATCAACAACGTTCTACGCCCTTAACCTCGGAAAGAAAGGCATCAGCATGGACCTCAAGAACCCTGAGGTCAAGGAGATGATCAAGGAACTGGTCAAGCAGAGCGACGTCGTGGCGCAGAACTTCGCCCCAGGGACAATGGATCGCCTGGGCTTCGGGTACGATGTGCTCAAGGAATGGAACCCAAAGATCATCTATGCTGCACTGTCTGGTTTCGGTCAGACGGGACCATACAGTAAAAACGCTTCATACGCCAGCATCGCAGAGGCAATGAGCGGACACACCTATGCCACTGGCAAGAACTATAACTACGACGGCCCGCCGATCAGCATGTCGGGAGCCATGGGGGACCTGGGGCCGGCTATGTACGCGGCTTTCAGCATCGTGGCGGCCATCAGGTACAGGGACCTCACCGGCGAGGGCCAGATGGTGGACGTCGCGCAGTTCGACACCATGGCCGCCTTCAACTGCACCGCCAGCGTAGCCTACGACCTGTTCAAGGAGAGCCCCATCGAGCGTAGAAAGAAGAACCCGAGGCCCCCAAGGGTCGGAGGACTTCTCCAGGTAGCCGACGGTTGGGTCTACCTCATGACCGAGAGGCCGAGGGCAACCGAGGCACTCAAGGCAGAGCTAGGGGTCGACGAGCTCACCCGTGAACTGGTCATGGGGAAGATCGGGGATATGACGCGCAAGGAGGCACACATGTACCTCGCGGGATTGGGCTTCCCGGTTGGACCCGTCTACGAGGCATACGAGGCAATGGAGGACCCCCACAGCCAGGCAAGGGGCATGTGGGTCGAGGTCGACCACCCAGCGGTGGGAAGCTACAAGGCACCCAACTTCCCGGTGGTCTTCAGCAAGACCCCTGGAGAGGTCACGAGCGCGGCGCCAATGCTGGGCCAGCACACGCGCGAGGTTCTAGCGGAGAAGCTGGGCAAGACCGAGGAAGAGCTCACTGCACTGGAGAAGGCGGGCGCCATCGTCCAGTGGAAGGGCTAAACCCCTCCCTATTTTGTTGTTTTTTACGTAGAACCTGTAATGCTCCGGCAGGTCCTTTGTGACGCCGATCCTGTGGCTTTTCCCCATTTCATGCTTGTACTCGTTGTCCAGAACATGGATGGTGCACGAGTCATCAGTGACCGAGAGCCCGTTCAGGGACTTGTCGATGTCAAGAGCCAGCGTCAGTTTCCCCGGTCCACTTGTAAGGTCCCTGAGATTCTTCACCGGTCGGTTCTCCCTCATGGATTCCAGCCCCATGGTTGGCTCTATCGCCCTGATGAGGATACCCCCGACCCCATTATCGTGGGCGATGAAGTTGAGCATCCAGTACTGGTGGACGTTGTAGAGGAACAGGTGCCCGGGCTCACCGAACATCACCGAGTTGTACCGCTTTTTCCCGTGGAAGGCACGGGACGCAGGGTCTTCAGCATCGAAATATGCCTCGGTCTCCACGATGATACCACCTATAAGCTCATCACCGAGCCTGCGGACCAGAATCTTACCCAGCAGGTCCTTGGCAACGGTCTCAGTGTCTCTTTGATAGAATTTTTTCAGGAGAACCGACATCAACACCATGTTCTCAGTGACAATATAAAAGACGCCGGAGGGAATACCTCATCGATATGGTGGACTGGCACGGTATTCTCCACAAACTAAGTGATAAAATTCAAGGCAATGTCCTATCAGTCGTTCACCAGAGGAACTCGATGCCCGTCCAGAGGTTCAAGGATCTCCTGGACTTGCAGGCACAGGACGCCATTCTGGAGACGTTAGGGAAGCTAGATGTCGGAATAACCCTAGTCAGCGAGGAGGGAGACCAGGTCTTAGGCGATGGGCGTTTCACCATGGTGGCCGACCCTGTTGACGGCACCACAAACCTGGCGAGGGGGTTGAGCCCGGCAGTCACCAGCATCAGCGTCAGTGAAACGGATCAGCAAAGCGGCGCCCTTGCGGGTATCGTCACCAACTTCTTCACAGGGGAGACTTTCTACGCCGAAAAGGGAGCGGGGGCAACGCTGGACGAAGACACAATCAACGTAGCCCCCGACATTAAGTACCGCCACGGAATGATTGGGATGGATATTAGTAAGAACCCATCCATGGACAGGTTGGGAAGGCTCATCGGGGCGTCCAGGCACGTCAGGCAGCAGGGCTGCAGCGCCATGAGCCTCTGCAGCGTGGCCGCTGGGACACTGGACGCCCATATAGACCTCCGAGGGATCGTGAGGGCCACAGATATCTCGGCAGGGTTACTGATGATCAGGGAGGCTGGCGGGGTTTACACGGTCAACGGCGAGTTATTCGGTGACATGATGCTCACCCAGGGCACGAGGGTGGAGCTGGTGGCTGCCAGCAACCCCAGGTTGCTGGAAGAAATAGAGTCAATTATGGGATGAATATGAAGCACCCGGTGCCACCACAGTCAGCCACCCTTGTCAAGCGACCCAATAGGTTCCTCGGGGTTGTAAACCTGAATGGAAACCATGTAGAGGCGTTCATACCCAACCCCGGCAGGATGCACGAGCTCATGGTCCCGAGCACCCGGGTGTACGTCATCCCAAGGGAGGGCGCCCACAGGAAGACCAAGTTCGACCTCACACTGGTGGAGTACAACGACACCCTAGTGAGCATAGACAGCAGGCTGCCCAACCACATGCTCAGAGAGGCCATCGATGAGGACCTGCCCGAGTTCGAGGGGTACAGGGTTGAGAGAGCAGAGCCCACCTTCCACGACTCAAGGCTTGACCTAAAGCTCACCGACGGGGCGAACCAGATCCTGCTGGAGGCAAAATCCTGCACATTGGTCGTTGACGGCGTCGCGTTGTTCCCCGACGCCCCCACGAAGCGCGGGGCCAGGCATATGAACACCCTCGTTAAGGCGTTAGAGCTTGGCAGGGCAGCGGCATGCTTCGTCATCCAGAGAAACGACGCGCGGGAGTGGCGCCCCAACGAGGAGATGGACCCTGAGTTCACAGCCTCTCTCAGAAACGCGGTGGAGAACGGCGTTGAGGCCTACGCTTTCATCTGTGACATCAACCTGGACACGGTTTCCATCCTGAAACGGGTTCCAATTAACCTAGATTAACGTTTTTTACGGAAAACAAACCCTAAAAACGGTTTTTATCAAAGAATAAGGCGTAAATAATACCCCAAAGGCAAATGTGCCCAGATTCCTTTTTAAGTCTGCATCCAATTAGTCTTCCCGTAGAGGCACTCAATGAGCTAGAATGTTGAGGGAGAGCCACATCCCTGGGCCGCGGGAACAAGAGCGGCTGGTCCAAAAGACCGATGACCTCCGCCGTAAAGGCATTCTGCTCAAGGACATACTCTGTGAGGCATACCATGTCACGTGAAAGAGAATACGACAAGGCCGACGACCGGATAACGAGGCGTTACGAGGAGCAGGCCCTGTTCAAGGACAAGAACAAGGAAGAGTTCAGAGTCATCGAGGAGGTGTTCGACCGCCTCACGTTGAAGGGGATGCTCAAGCTCTTCACAGGGGGCACCATCAATGAGCTACACGGCGTCGTCAACGCCGGAAAGGAGGCCAGGGTCTACTTCGCCCTCGACAAGGAAGGACGCGAGCTGGCCATCAAGATCTACTACACCCACACCGCAGAGTTCAGGAAGGGCATGATGCAGTACATCCAAGGTGACCCGCGGTTCAAGCGTATACGCAAGAACACTAGGTCCATGATATACACCTGGAACCAGAAGGAGTTCAACAACCTCCAGCTCTGCGAGGAGGCCGGGGTCAACAGCCCAAGGCCATACAAGTTCATCAGGAACATCCTGGTCATGGAGTTCATAGGGGAGGACGGCATACCAGCGCCCCTGCTCAGGGAGATGGACCCCGAGGACCCGCAGGCGTTCTACGACCAGGTGACCGTTGAGATGCAGCTCATGTGGCAGAAGGCTGGGATCGCCCACGGCGACCTCAGCGAGTACAACATCATGGTCCACGAGGGCAAGCCAGTCATATTCGATGTGAGCCAAGCCATGCTCACCATTCACCCAATGGCCGAGCCCCTCATCGAGAGGGACATACAGAACGTGAACTACTTCTTCAGGAGAAAAGGAGCCCAGGTAAGGGACCCTGAGGAGTTAAAGGAGTGGATAACAGGTGGAACAGAAGACCTTTATTAGAATCCCGGGCGACCGCATCGGCGTCCTCATAGGCAACAACGGCAAGACACGGAGACAGATAGAGTCAACCTTCGGCGTTAAAATCACCGTTGAGAGCGACTCGGGCGGTGTGGAGATCAAGGTAAACCAGGACCAGCCCGACGTGTCAGTCATGTTCACGGTCAAGAACATAGTCAAGGCAATAGGCAGGGGGTTCAGCCCCAAGAAAGCCCTGATGCTCCAGGACGAGGACAACGATATCATGGTCATTGACCTTGAGGAGTATGTGGGCACCAGCAAGAACGCCCAGAAAAGGGTCAGGGGCAGGATAATAGGCAAGGAGGGCAAGAGCAGGGAGATCCTAGAGGAGCTAACTGAGTGCCAGGTAAGCGTCTACGGCGGAACAGTGGCGCTGATAGGCCCCTACGAGATGCTGCTGGTGGCAAAAGAGGCGGTTGAGATGCTTCTCAATGGAAGTTTCCACAAGACCGTGTGGAATCACCTATATGCGTCTAGACGTAAGATGAGGAAAGAAAAGGGCGAGCTCTGGTACGAGCCCGTCCGTAGAAGGGAGTAAAGCACTTGGCGCAGCCTGAATACCAATCGATGAGCCCGTCTGACTTCTTTTACCGCAACAGGGAGATAGCGGGCTTCAGTAACCCCAGCAGGGCCACTTACACGGCGGTCAGGGAGCTCTTGGAGAACAGTCTCGACGCAGCCGAGAGCCGCGAGGTCCCACCGAACATATTCCTCAGAATAAGCGAGTTGGAGGGACAGAAGGAGTCAGAGACCAAGTTCTACATCCTGAGGGTCGAGGATAACGGTACAGGTGTCCCAGCGGACCACATACCGAACGCTTTCGGCCAGATATTCTACGGCAGCAAGTACGAGCTCAAGCAGGCCAGGGGAACATTCGGTCTGGGAGGAACCATGGCGGTCCTCTACGGACAGATCACGACCCATGAGCCCGTCAAGATCGAGAGCAGCACGGGCGGGGATATCCACGAGTTCATCATGAACATCGATATCCAGAACAACCGCGCCAACATTTTCAAACACAACATCCGCCAGAACCCAACAGGGTGGAAGGGCACATCCATCGAGATCCAGATGGACGGGAATTACAGCCGCATCATGCACAGGCTCATCGATTACCTGAAGCAGACCGCCATGGTGGTTCCCTACGCGGACATCACATACATCGACCCCAAGGGCAGACTCTACAAGTACGAGCGGGGCACTGAAACGCTGCCGCCGCAACCGCAGTCAGTAAAGCCTCACCCCCACGGCGTTGATGTAGAGACGGTGAAGCGCCTGATATCCACCGCCAAGTCCAAGAACATGAAGACATTCATGATGGAGAACTTCCAGGGCGTGGGCAGTATCACAGCCGAAAAATTCCTCAAGATGGCCGGCGTCAGCCTAAAGACAAAACCAAAGATGCTATCCTCGGAGGAAATGGTCAGGATCGTCAGGTCAACAAAAGAGTATGGGGGTTTTAAACGACCCATCGCGAGCTGCCTCAGCCCCATCGGGGTTGAGCTGTTCAAGACAGGCATCAGCAAGGAGCTGGGTCTCACCGACGAGGATTACTTGAAGGTTGTCACCCGAAAGCCCAGCACGTACCTAGGCTATCCGTTCATTGTGGAGGCAGCGGTGGCATCAGGCCAAACAATCAGGAAGAGCCACGGCCCTGGCATCCACATCTACAGGTTCGCCAACAGGATCCCACTCCTCTTCGATGAGGGTAGCGGCGTCATCTGGAAGGCGGCTCATAGGAACATCAACTGGAAGACTTACAGCGTGGAGAAGGACACCCCCATTATTATAGCAGTCCACGTGTGCAGTACCAAGATCCCATACAAGAGCGTAGGCAAGGAGTTCATGGCCGACCAGCCGGAGGTCGAGAAGGAAGTCACCAACGCCATCAGGGAGGCCGCCAGGGGCGTTAGGAGCTACATCAGCAAACGCACCAGAATCCAGAGTGAAAAGCGGAGGCTCAACATATTCAACAACTACCTGCCAGTCATCGCCCAGTTTGCTGCAAGGCTCAGCGAGCGGGAGGAGTTGCCGGACATCACCCCGCTTCTTGCGGCCGTAAGCGCCGTTATCCCGGAAGAGAAAAGCACGTTAGAGGAGGTCCCTCGGATTGTCGAAGAAAGTTCAGAGTGATGCGGAGCGCAAGCGCGATACTATGGAGAAGAGCCTAACCCAGATGGGTCAGCTCATCTATGACCAGATACAGAACAGAGAGTTCCCCTGGATACACATGCAGAGCCGCAGCACCGACAACATCATATACGACCCTGATGAACGCCAGTACATCCTCGGCCCACGCATGATTAGGCGCCACAGCAGGAACATCCGCCACATCAGGCCCTTCACCCAGCTCATATGGACCAGCTGGTTCGCCAAGGAGCTTGTGAGCCAACGGAAGACCAGCACCTTGAGGGAGGTCTACTACTCGGCTAGAGGTCAGCGTGACATCGAGTACAGCGGACAGCAGGAGTCCGACAACATCATCACGGACCTGGAGGTGGCGCTGAACAGGGCCAGGGAGGAATTCCATATCTTCCCCGAGGAGCGGTCATCCATATTCGGCGACCTCACCATCGAGTACACGGTTCCAGGGTACGAAGGAAGGAGGACCAACCTCACTGACCACCCCGACGGAGCCATGATCGGCCCAGCTGTGACCAGCAGCGACTTTGTTGAGACAACGGCAGACAAGGTCCTTGTGGTGGAGAAGGGCGCCATGTTCACCAGGCTCGTCGAGGAACGGGCCCACGAAAAGTTCAACGCCATACTGATCCACACGGCTGGACAGAGCCCCAGGGCCACCAGGGGGATAATCAACAGGCTCAGCAAGGACCACGGGCTTCCAGTCTACATATTCACGGACGCTGACCCATGGGGGCTGCACATCGCCATGGTCATAATAAGCGGCTCAGCGAACGCGGCCCACCTGAGGGGACTGAGCACACCCACCGCCCAGTGGATCGGGGTCAACGGGAGCGATATCATCGACTACAAGCTGCCGACAGAGCCCCTCTCCGAGTTCGACAGGAAGCGCCTGACAGAGCTCAAGAGGGACCCCAGGTACACCGGGGACCTGTGGCAGAAGGAACTGGATATCCTCATCGAGCTTGACCAGAAGGCAGAGCTGGAGGCGTTCAGCCGGTACGGGCTCACCTACATCGTTGACAAGTACCTCCCAGCCAAGCTGGAAATGTAACCCTTTTTTACCTCATCGACACATCCAAGAGGTGAACGCCTATGGTGGACTTACCTAAACTTGATTTCATAGGATTCGCCTCAGTGCTCGCGGGCATCGTGTTCCTATTGACGGGAATACTGCTCGTGGTCAACACAGGCAGCACAATTCATGACCCCGTTAACCCCGCATTGATGAACCTGATGGGCGTTGTAACCGCTATCATCGGTTTGATGTTACTGCTGGCACGGGATGAGTAGGCTTGGCTGTCAAGGGCATTATCATGGCGGGCGGAATGGGCACCAGGTTCAAGCCGCTCTCCAACTACCTCCAAAAATGCATGGTCCCCATCGGGTACCGCGAGAAGCCTATCCTAGAGTACATCCTCAGGCTGTACAGGCACCACAACATAAATGACCTAATTCTCTTGGTCGGCTACAGGTACCTTCAGATAGAGAACTATTTCGATAAAGGGGAAAGGTTCGGCGTCAACCTTGAGTACATCCAAGACAAACCCGAGTGGAAGGGCAGCGCCAACGCGATACTGAACGCCTACAAGGAGGGCGCCTTCACGAGCGATGACACACTGGTGGTCTACTACGGCGACATAGTATCAAACATAGACTTGGGAAAACTCCTTGAACATCATAACGAGACAGGCGCAAGTGTGACCTTGGCCCTCACCACTGGCCTCAAGATCAACGAGGGCGTGGGAACGGTTGAAGGTGACTGGGTCACTGAGTTCAAGGAAAAGCCGCGGCTAGATCTGCGAGCCACCATAGGGATAATGGTACTTGAGGGCTCTGTGGCCAGCGAGATGAAGAAGATGCACGGGGAGGGCCAGTACCAGAGCTACGACCTCATGGGCGATGTCGTGCAGCACATGGTCCAAGACGTCGAGAAGGTGGCCGCGTACCTGACTGATGCCTTCTGGTACGATGTGGGCAGCATCGAGCGCTACGAGCGGCTAAGCAACACGCAGCTCAGCAAAGAACTTGGCTACCTATTTTAGCATCAAATTTCTTAAATAAGTTACAGGCTCCTCTAGCGACGAGTGTTGTATGAAAGCCCTAGTCCTCGCAGGTGGATTTGGGACTCGGCTCAGGCCGTTGAGCTGTAGTAGACCCAAGATGCTTTTCCCGATAGCCAACAGGCCGTTAATTGATTACACGCTGGAGGCGCTTTCAAAGGAGGAGAGCGTCGATACTGTTGTACTGGCCGTCTACTACATGGCGGAGTCCCTGGTTCGGTACCTTGGCCCCACCAAGTACGACCTTGGGATACTGTACTCAAGGGAGCAGAGACCGCTGGGCACGGGTGGCCCCGTCAAGAAGGCCAAGGACATAATGGATGGCGACCGTTTCATGGTGATGAACGGGGATATTCTCACTGATTTTGATTACAAGAGGCTCATCGAGTACCACGAGGAGAAAGGCGGAGTCGCTACCATAGCATTGACCCAGGTGAGCGACCCCACTAGATACGGCTCAGTGGAGCTGGACTGGGAGGGCAGGATCACGAGGTTTGTTGAGAAACCCGAGTATGGAAAGGCCCCAAGCAACCTCATCAACGCGGGCATCTACATCATGGAGCCCGAGATATTAGATTACATACCGGACGAAGGCAAGGTCCGCATCGAGACGGAGGTCTTCCCCAAGCTTGCCGAGGAGAACAAGCTATACGGGTTTGAGTCCCACGGCTTCTGGATGGACATAGGTGAGCCTCAGGACTACCTGGGCGCCAACGCGATGATGTTGACAAAGAACAACCTGAACGAGTGCGGCGAGAGCCCTGAGATTGACCCCTCGGTTGTCATTAGGAAGCCATGTAACTTCGGCGACAATGTGAGGATAGGGGCGGATAGCATCATAGGGCCAAACGTTTCCATCGGAAACGGTGTTCAGATCGGCAAGGGATGCAGAATTGAGAACAGCGTGGTCTTTGATGGGGTCACCATCGAGGACTATAGTAGCGTCAAGAGCGCCATCCTCGGGGAGAACAGCGTCTTGGAACGGTGGGTTAAGGTTGAGTCAGGCAGCCTAATTGGTGACTATGCTCAGATAAAGGACGGCGTCACCATCACTGAGAGGGTCAGTATTTGCCCCAGTAAGACAATAGAGGAAAGTATTCTGGTCCCCAAGCAGGTGATGTGATGAAGCTGTTCGGCTCAAACGGCGTCCGAGGCGTTGCCAACGAGGAGTTCACCCTTGAACTGGCATCAAGCCTAGCCGCGTCAGCGGGGAGCCTGCTGGGCAAGGAAATTGGTGTGGGGAGGGATGGCAGAACCACCAGCCCCATGTTCAGGGACACGATTGTAAGTGCACTTCTGAGTATAGGGTGCAACGTCCACGATTTCGGGTTGATAACGACCCCCGGGCTCCAGTTCATGGTCAGAGAGAAGGGTTTTGATGGGGGAGTCATGGTCACGGCAAGCCACAACCCGCCCCAGTTCAACGGGGTTAAGATAATCTACAACGACGGCGTCGAGGCACCAAAGCCCCTTGAGGCAGAGATCGAGGCGCTTGTAGCCAAGGGGGGACCGCCCAAATGCGAGTGGAACGAGGTGGGGTCCGTCTACTACCACGAATACATCGACACATACACGGACTCAGTCATCAGCCACGTGGACATCCAGGCAATCAAGAAGGCTCAGCTGTCAGTGGCCCTTGATCTAGGAAACGGGGTCGCCGCGATAGTCGCCCCGATAGTTGCGAGCAAGCTGGGATGTAAACTATACACCATCAACGCCGAGATAGACGGTTCTTACCCCGGAAGGGGAAGTGAGCCGACGCCCGACAACCTCGTGGACCTGAAGGAACTCATCAAGGCAACAGGCTCCGACCTAGGGATAGGGTACGACGGTGACGGAGATAGATCCATCATCATTGATGAGAACTCAAAAGCGGTCTGGGGGGACAAGACACTGAGTCTAGTCGCACAGGAGTTCATGAAGGTCCACCCCGGCGAGACCCTGGTTACCGCCATAAGCAGCTCACCGAGCATCGAGGACGTCGTCGCCAAGTACGGAGGCAAGGTTCTCTGGACCAAGGTGGGCAGTGTCCTCGTGAGCAGGGCCAT
>RCNB010001192.1_pt1 | contig 16413 bp, 20 predicted proteins | sample 2041321 | NCBI WGS metagenome assembly RCNB01 (sample SAMN09708232, study PRJNA481090) | Marine sediment metagenome, whole genome shotgun sequencing project. | reverse complement strand
ATCCTTCTGTGTTTTCCGTTTTACAGGCCACTTTTCTTCGTTGGCTACCCGGATTAGATATCTACTATAATTTGCTGCAGCTAGACGTAGATAAGTGAGGTTTACTTTATCGACTGTGTCATATTTGGTATGACCGTATCCCCTTCCTGTTCTTGGAGCTCCACCATAATCACCTCCACCACCACTTGGGACACCCTTGAGGAAGAAAGGCCAATGATCACTGTATGGTCCTGTGCGCTGCCCGTATGGCATTTCAGCCTTCATCTCGCCACGCCATTTCACTAGTAATGGCTCAAGCTCTGGGTAACCGTGGAAGACTACACCTTTCCTTCCTGCACCTCCTGCTGAGTCAAGGTTGAGCATGAATCTGCAGTTAGCTAACTCATCCTCATGATCCTTGGTATAATGGTAGCTTCCGAATAATCCTGTCTCCTCTGCGCCAAAACACATGAAGCGGATACGTCGTTTGAGTCTATCCTTCACCATGTTAGTGACTCTTGCCATCTCCATTACGACTACTGCACCAGAAGCGGGGTCCACTGCTCCTTGGCTGATGTCATGGCCGTCATAATGGCTTCCTGTTACTACGTATTCCTTGTCTTGAGAGGTTCCAGATACATCTCCAATTACGTTGTGGGTTGTAACCTCTAGGTTCTTGTCAGTCGTGGTTATTTTGATTGTAACCTCTCCTTCTCTAGCGAGTAATCTCTGGATGAATGCGCCGTCTTCATATGCTAATCCAATGGAGGGTATTATTGGACTGATTCCGCCCGTTGGTGGTCCATAGGAAGGGTAATGATTCATAAATATCCAGCCTTTAGCACCAGCGAGGACACTCCGGTTGAATTTCTCTGTCCTATGAAGGCTACGGGTCATGCCTGTTGGTCTTGCACTTGAAACCATTACGATGTTTCCATCAATCTCATCCTTCCGTTTTTCGTAGGTATCTAAACCTCCTGGTCCTAGGTCGATGAGTTTGGTCTCTACCTCCCCTGCGATGCTGTGAGGGAGGCTGATGACATCAAATTCTTTGTGGATAGGGCTTGTTACTTCTAGTTTGGCTGGTCCACGTCTCCAGCCGGGGATCTTGAAGGGTTCATTGTATGCGTCCTTCAATCCATATTCCTGAAGTTTCTCCACCATGTACTTGACGGAGCCTATGTCATTCTCTGTTCCAGGCCACCTGCTATCATAGACATCGCAGAGGACTTCCAGATTTTTCCATGGCTCATCACTGGTGTAGATCTCAGACATAATTTTCTTGTCTACATCACTGTAAGGATTCAAAATTACACCGAGGAAATATTACGCATTTGGGATATAAGGTTAAGCTAAGAAAAGGGCTTACCAGACTAACTTGCGGTTTAGCCAGTCCTTGGTATCCGGGTGGAGATCTTCCCATTTGGTGACATATTGTTTTACCTTACTGGTTAATGCAACTGTCTCCTGTAAGCCCATCTGGTCAATGTATCCATCTATTTCTTCCTGAGTTTTCCTTTTTGCCGTCCAAGGGTCCACATTAGCAACTCTGTATAGAGATCTAGCGTAGTTAGCTGCTGCAAGTCTGATGTATTTACGATCTAGTTTGTCTATAGTATCATAGAGGGTATGCGCATAGCTTCCACCCATTACTGCTGTGGGATCACCACCACCACCACTTGGGACACCCTTGAGGAAGAAGGGCCAATGATCACTATAGGGGCTTACACGTTGCCCTGTCGGCATTTCAGCATTCATTTCATCAGACCACTTATTGATTAGTAACTCCAGCTCAGGATACCCATGGAAACTCATACCCTTCTTTCCAGGACCTCCTGCCATATCCAGGTTGAGAATAAATCGGCAGTCTGCCAACTCATATTTATGAGTTTCCGCATAATTATAGCTACCCCATAGGCCGGTTTCTTCAGCACCAAAACAGAGGAACCGTATACGCCTCTTTAATTTGTCTTTGACCATGTTGAGCACTCGGGCCATTTCCATGACGACAACTGCACCAGATGCAGGATCATGTGCACCCTGACTAATATCGTGGCCATCATAGTGGCTACCAGTCATAACGTACTCATTATCGCCACTAGTACCAGGCACATCTGCAATAACGTTATGTGTGGTGACATCAAGATTCTTATCTGTGGTCTTTATTCGGACCTTGACCTTTCCTTCACGTTTAACCAACCTCTGGAGGAATGCTCCATCCTCATATGTGATTCCAACAGAGGGAATTAGGGGGCTTACACCACCTGTTATGGGTCCATAAGCAGGCCTTCTGTTAACGAATATCCAGCCCTTGGCACCAGCGAGGACACTCCGGTTGAATTTCTCTGTCCTATGGGGGTTACGTTTCATCCCTCTGGGGGATGCACTAGACACCATGGTAATATTGCCGTTGATTTCATCCGCTCTTTTCTCGTAGATGTCGATGTGCCCTGCTCCAAGGTCAATTAACTCTGTCTCAATCTCACTCGTAATACTATGGGGTAAACTGATGACGTTAAACTCCCGTTTTATTGGATAAGTTACTTCAAGAGTTGCGGGTCCACGCTTCCACCCTGGAATCACAAATGATTCATAGGACGCGGCAATTCCATATTCTCCATATTTATCCACCATGAATTTCACCGAGTCGAGGTCCTTCTTAGTACCAGGCCATCTTGGACCATAAACATCACAGAGAACCTCCAAGTTCTCCCATGGTTCGTTACTAGTGTATATTTCAGCTAATATTTTCTTATCAATATCAACATAAGGATTAACCATGATCTATCGGGGAATAATGGTCTGATCTCGATTTAAGAGTATCAATAAAATTGTAATGAGAACATAGAAAATATTGATCCAATCATAAATTTACATTAACCTTGGATTGTAACAACGCGCGCGTTGTTAACAGATAGTATAATCCGCAAGTTATATCATATTTGAACGATGATAATGTGGTCATTATCAGGTTCTTCGTGTTATCATACATCAAACGATGACGCTCAGAATGTTCGAAGCATCGATTCAGTTCTACTCGGATTCTGGGAATAGATCGACTTCTCACTCGATATTCAAAATAGACTAGATAAGGTAAAAAGAATTATAGGCACCACAAGGCATCATGGATTGGAATGGATCATATGGGAGTCCTAGTCTTCTCCGATAACCCCACGGTTCAGGAGACAAAACTTGTTATCGATGAACTTAAAGCCAGAGGCATCTTCGCTGGCAATATTGCTCCATGGGATGTTTCAATGCCGGACATACACCATTTCGATTCAAATGTTACATATGCACCTAGTAACATGTTAAACAGGGGTTCCACTTTTGAGTTGATTCACCGTATGCATATATTGAGAGAGCTGGAGAAACTGGGGCCAGTTGTGAACCCAGTTGACAGCCTCCTCATGTACTCCAAGGAAAATCTTAGCGTCACATTAAACAGGATTAGAATAGCACATCCAAAAACCCTCATTACAGAAAATATAGAAGAAGCATACAATTATGCTTCCAAGGTCATTGACTCAGGGGGTAAAATCGTACTAAAGCCCCTCTGCAAGGCTCGGGGTATTGGAGTAATTATGCTGGATAGGATTCGTAGCAGAGGTGACCTTCTTCAATTTCTCTCCTGGTATAATAGGGCTCATGGAGAAGGCGTTTTCTACCTCCAAGAGTTCATCCAAAATAGAGGATACGATGTTAGATGCATGGTCATTGGGGGTGAAGTCGTCGGTCGAGAGAAAAGATCAAATCCCAACGATTTCAGGTACAATGTAAGCGCAGGAGGATTAGCAGAGCCATTTAATGACCCGATTTACGACGAATTGGCAATCAAGGTAGCGAAAGCTGTCGGATTGAAAATATCGGGCCTCGATATTCTTCCTGCTGATGATGGTACAGTCTATGTGCTTGAAGCTAACGCGTTTCCAGGTTACAAGGCTCTGATGAATGTCACGGGAATACCTATCAACAAGAAAATTGCGGATTATTTGGAAAAATTAACAAGAAAATAGAGGGGTTATTTTCTCTCCAGTTTGTCAACGTCAATTAATACCATGATTACAGCGTTGGTCATTACGATTCCATGGCTCCTAGAATCGGAGTTTGTTGAGGGATCAGGCCATTGCATGCCACCTTTGATGACGTTTATTCTACGGTTCCCTTCAGGAAGGGTTTTGAGTACTGCTTCTCCATCAACTTTTTCGGGATTCGGAGTGGCTATTGTGACGTCAACCATAAGGGCGTCGGACATTTGTTTGAAGTTCTTTAATTTGAATAGGCTTCCTATGCCTACCATGCTGCTGTGGCTGACTGCATCCTTAACTGCCTTTGATGCTGCTTTTGTCTCATCTCCACCATGAAGGTCTACACCTGTTCCAAGTTCTAGAATATATTTTTGGTAATTCACATTATTTCACTGACTTTTACCGCATATAGTGATAAAAGATTTGTCTGCAACCCGTAAACATATAAATGACTTGGGTTCCCCTGATAGCCTAAGCCTGAGGCGAACTTGATGGTCCATGGTGATTTCCGGTCAGAAGATAAGATACGAGAATTCTTGAAAGAGGATTTGGGACTTGGTGATATAACATCAATGACGCTTATACCTGAAAAACAGAATGCCAAAGCAAAATTCTACTATCGTGAAAAGGGAATTACTGCAGGTCTGAAAGAAGCAAAGATTCTCTTTGAACTTTTAGGGTGCACATTTACACAGCTTAAAACTGAGGGAATAGTTGCTCAACCTAATGAGATATTGTTTATTGTAGAGGGTCCTGCACGAAGAATACTTGAAGGAGAGCGATTGGGAAGTAACATCATAGGCAGAATGGCGGGTATCGCCTCAACCACGAATGAACTTGTTGAGAAGACCCAAGGTAAAATCAGGATTGCAGCTACACGTAAAACAGCCCCTGGTCTTAATGCTTTTGACAAAAGAGCTGTAAAGCTTGGAGGTGGGGATACCCATAGATTCCGACTTGATGACTGTGTGTTAATCAAGGATAACCATCTCATATTACTTCCTTCCATAACGGAGGCTGTGAAGAAAGCTCGAAAAGAAGTCAGTTTTACAAAGAAGATAGAGATAGAGATAAGAACACTTGAAGAAGCAGTGGAAGCAGCCAAAGCAGGTGCTGACATTGTCATGTTTGACAATATGTCGCCAGAAGAGATCAAACGATGTTTAACCCATTTATCAAAGAAAGGTCTGCGTAAAGGTCGAATCTTTGAAGCTTCTGGAGGGGTAACACCTGAAAATATTGAGGGTTATGCTGAGTCAGGTGTAGATGTGGTATCAATGGGACACTTGACCCACTCTATACGTAGTTTAAATGTGAAATTAGAAATAGAGATGGTATAATTGGAACTGAATGACTACCAAAAGAAAATCATAGAACTGAAGGAGGAAAAAAATGCCCTCCTACTAGTGCATAATTATCAGATACCGGAATTGCAAGTTATCGCGGATTATCTAGGTGATTCACTCCAATTGGCAAGAAAAGCTGCTGAAGCCGATGAATACGATAGAATTGTCTTCTGTGGAGTAGACTTCATGGCTGAGACTGCGGCTATTTTAAATCCAGACAAGAAAGTGCTTCTCCCATCTATCAGTGCTAGGTGCCCTATGGCAGCAATGCTACCTATGGCTACTCTAAGAATTTCTAAAGCAACATACCCTGATTCCCCCGTAGTCCTATATGTCAATACTCTTGCAGAAGCAAAAGCTGAAGCCGATGTTGTCTGCACTTCAAGTAATGCAGCAGACATTGTGGCACAATTTGATGCTGAAGAGATACTTTTTGGTCCTGACAAAAACTTGGGTTGGTATGTCCAGCAGCAGTTACCGGATAAAAGGATTATTTCAATTCCGGAGGATGGTCACTGCAGAGTTCACAGGATGTTTGGTGATGGCTCGGAGGCTATGAAACTAAAGGAGCAACATCCTAACGCTGAATTAATTGTCCATCCTGAATGTGAGCCCGAATTCCAAATGAAGGCAGACTACGTCTTATCAACAGGGGGCATGGTTAAACGTGCAAAGGAGTCGAATGCAAAAATATTTATCATAGGCACTGAAATCGGTTTAACCCAGCGGCTACAACGGGAGAATCCCGATAAATTATTCCTTTCAGCTCAAAAATATGCTGAATGCTCAGCAATGAAGCGAATAGATCTGGAGAATACCTATGAAGCGTTGAAGCATGACCGCACATGGATACTTATACCCGATAATATCGCAGAGAAAGCACGGATACCAATAGAGAAAATGCTAGCAATGTCCAAGTAATTATATATTTATAAAACTTAACTTAATTTAACAATTCAGCGTTGTTTTAAATAATATGGATTCGAGAGTTCAAACTAAAGGATCTGGATTCTAGTGGTGCATCCTGATGCTCAGGGATTAGGAATTGGTTCAAACCGGCATAAGGAGATAGGTAATAGGCTTAGGATTAGAGGCAAATCAAGGGTCTTCTTGTTTACACGCTCATCAGGGGTAGAAAAGAGAACCTCTTAAGGTTTTATCGAAAACAACATTGTTTCAATAACATCAGTGACATGATCCACAAGTGATTGTAAGAGACAAGATTTTATCATATTACACGTGTTATCTGGTGTGAATTAGATGTCAATTGTTGAATATCAAGGAAAGAAACCGAAGATAGGTGAAGGAGTTTTCCTGGCCCCCGGTTCATGGATCATCGGTGATGTAACCCTCGGGGATGGTGCAACAGTATGGACTGGAGCAGTAATCAGAGGAGATGACAATAAAGTTACAATCGGAGCACGATCAACCGTCCTGGAGAATTGTATAGTTGAAGCTCCTACGGGAAATCCCGTTGAAATTGGTGAAGATGTAATCATTAGCCATGGGGCAGTAGTACACGGAGCTACAGTAAAGGACCATGCTCTGGTTGGTATAAATGCCACTATTTTGGATGGAGCGATTGTTGGTAAAGGAGCTATTATAGCTGCGTGTGCTCTTGTCGCCCCCAGGAAGGAAATGCCGGATAACATGCTAGCAGTAGGTATTCCAGCAAAGCCTGTACGAGAGATAAGGGAAGCTGAGAGAGAAAACGTCGTTAAGGAACACGCGCGTATAATGGCAAAGGGCGCGGTATACAAGAAGATCTACTCCCAATAATTATTACCAATATTTATGGAAACAATCATATACTACCTTCAGCTTTTCCGCCTCACACAAGGGAACATATTGTCATTCTTTAAACTAGCCAAGGAGACTTTCACCAATAGGAACCTAGTAGCAGTTACAGTAATGCAAACATTATTCATGTTCACAGCCTTCTTGTGGTGGCCTTATAGAAGCCTTTACATCCGCGAACTGGGAGCGACAAATGAGCAGCTAGGTCTCCTGTTAACAGTTGAAACTGTGACAAACCTCATCTTTCAGTACCCAGGAGGTGTCTTGGCTGATAAGTATGGTAGACGGAAACTAATCATATTGGGATCTATTCTCAGGCTCCTTTCGCCAATATCATTCCTGCTAGCGACAGATTGGACACATATTGTCCCAGCAATGATTCTATCCTCATCCGCAATGATCGGGTTTCCTGCTAGGATGGCACTTATTACAGAGTCAATACCAGCGGGAAATAGAAGCTCTGGATTAGCCATATTTAGGACAGTTACATCTATCCCCATGATAATAACCAGCCTAATGGGGGGCGTAATTGTCGACTATTATGGTGTAATCGATGGTATTCACCTAATATTAATAGCCTCAGCTGCTACAGCTGTATTATCTATTGTAGTAAGCTCGTTTTTCATCACAGAGACAATGGTGGAAGGGAGTAAGCAAAAAAAGAAGACCTCAACAAGTATTGGTCAAAGGATTAGAGATGCCTCACATATGCCGAGGCAGGTTTGGATTATTACATTAATTGCTACATTGAGCATGTTCTCTGCAAGAATGGTGTGGTCATTCATGGTAATATATGGAATTGAGGAAGTAGGGATAACAAAAACGGAGTGGGGACTCATTGGTACATTTGTCAGTTTAATATCAACCCTTATTACTACACCGAGTGGAGTTCTTTCTGACCGATTAGGTAGAAAAAAAATCATCCTAGCATCAAGAATAACCTCTACCCTGTCTACACTGGGGTTCACATTCAGCCAAAATTTCTGGCATATGAGCATAGTACGAGGACTAGGAGGAATAGGATCAGGTATGGGAGGTGCAATGATGGGTCCTATGGGTGGTCCCGTCTGGCAGGCTCTGGTAGCTGACCTTACACCTATCAATGAAAGAGGGCGGATGATGGGTATCATGGGTACAGTGGGTAGCCTAGGTAGCATCCCAGCCTCATGGATAGGAGGTTACATGTATGACAATATCTCACCGGAATTGCCCTTCTATTCAAGTTTCATACTTGACATGGTTGGTTCCGCAATATTCCTAGTAGCAGTAAAAGAACCCAACAAGGATTCCAGAGAAGATTAATTCTTCATATTATACGGGAAGCTGAAAGCGGAAGGACATATCTCCCTTAGAACACAGTTCTCACAGTTCGCTTTTTTAGCTGAACATATACGCCTACCATGGGTGATTAATAGAAAGTTTACATCTAGCCATCTTTCCTGGGGAAAAATTTCCATCAAGTCCTGCTCAATCTTATCCCTGTTCTTCTTAGCAGATAGCCCCAAGCGGTTTGCCAATCGCCAGACATGTGTATCTACAGCTATACCCACAATTTTCCCGTAGGCATTACCCAGAACAATATTAGCGGTTTTTCGGGCTACACCTTTTAATTTTAAGAGATCCTCCATGGTGTCAGGTACCTTTCCACCATACTCATTATGGATTATGCTTGCTGTTTCCTGAATATGCTTTGCTTTTCTCTTGTAGAATCCAGATGAATAGATGTCCTGTTCTAGTTCCTCTCGGGAGACTTTGATGTAATCCTCAATGGATCTATATTTTTTAAATAGTTTCATAGTTATCTTGTTAATCTGATCGTCAGTACTCTGGGCTGAGAGAATCGTAGAGATCAGCATCTCTAATGGAGTCCGATATTCAAGGGAGGTTCCATTGACATCTGGGTATGCTTCTTCAAGAAGCTGAATAATAGTTTCACCTTTTTCAGTCACTATAATTCACTCGTAATAACCTCAACAAGGTAAAACATCCCTTAAGACGTTTTCATTATGCATTCTTTTTTATTCTATAATTCAAAAGTTTCTATGATTGCTTTGTTCAAAAGTAAGGAGTCGAAAAAGATTCCACCTAGACAGAGACCCATTGACTCTATTATGAGATGGGGAATTGACCACCCAGGTATCGTATCAAAGCTCCCCCATGTGAGTAAAGAGGAGTGGAGTCTGAGGGTCGATGGCGAGGTAGAAAACCCTGTCAAACTTAACTGGACTGCATTCATGAACCTCCCTCAAACGGAGGTAATCAGTAATTTCCACTGTGTAGAAACGTGGAGTATACTAGATCAAAAATGGAGGGGAGTGCTATTCAAAGACCTAGTGTCACATGTAAAACCAAAATCTACTAGCACCTATGTTTGGTTTGAATCATATGATACCTACACAACATCATTACCAATCGAGACTCTCATGGATGAAGATGTAATTCTATCTCACATGCTCAACGATGAAGACCTACCACAACCTCTGGGAGGTCCAATGAGACTCATCGTTCCTAAACTTTATGCATATAAAAGTCCCATGTGGCTCAATCTGATACGATTCATTCCAGAGAACAAATTAGGATATTGGGAGACAGGAATATACAGTAACACCGCAGACCCTTGGAAAGACGACAGGTATCGAACAAGGTGAAGAAAGATTATCTCTTCATGGCAGCAATATATTTGACTGCTAATGTTTCAGACATACTTCTCAGATTATAACCTATGTCATCTGAGGTAATAATCCCTACCACCTCATCATCATTATCCACAACAATAAGGCGACGAATCTTGTTATCTCTCATAATATCAACAGCGTCATCAATCTGAAGAATTTGATTAACGGCTACAACTGGCTTACTACACACTTTTTCGACGGTTAATATCTCAGGATTAAGTCCAACAGCAGTGATTCTGCGCACTATATCGCGTTCTGTTAAAATACCTATAGGTTTCTTCCCATTTACAATGATTACAGAGCCGATCTCCTTATCACGCATTATCCGAGCAGCATCACGAACTGATGCCTTAGGGTTAATAGTAATAGGATCCTTCACCATAATCCTGTTTACGCTCATTATTATCTCGATTAGATGAAAAGAAAGAGCCTAAATAAACGTTAAGATAACAGTTAATGTTTATGAAAAGGATTAATTGTTATCATTCCTCAGGATTCATAAATGTATCCCAGTTTAACGATCAAGATTGTTGAAAAACCATCAACGTTAAGGGAGTTTGTGAAGGATCTGGGAATAAACTATCTTTATGCTTTTGATCGAAAAGTTGTGGGAGTAGTAGTAAACAATAAGAAACTATGGCCCTCAGCCATGCTGAAGCCTGGAGATAAAGTTGTAATATATCCAATAATAACTGGTGGTTAAGTTTCGGATATCTTCCTCAATAGTTCAGCGGTCTTTTTGTCACCATGTTTTTCTCGGTATGCTTCTACTCCAGCACGAGTTAAGGCACTTTCAGGTCCCTGGCTTGGGTCATAGGCTTGAATGAATGTGTCACAGGGGAACTCTTTACATCTACCACATTGATCAACTCCATGATCTTGGATGCAGTTGTATACCTGGCATGTTCCCCAGAAAGGTTTACCCTGAACGGTACTGCATCCTGGACATTGAGGCTGTTTCTTTCCCTTACGATATTCACAGTCACTGCAGAGAATACCACACCCCGAAAACTCTACTGTATCAACCATGTTTGATCTTATTTCTAATCTGCCTTTAAGGGTTGGGACCCTTCATGTGAGTGCGTTAGGTGTATGAATTATCATGTACTTCGTCAATGGTAGAATCCTACTTATACGCGCGCGTACTGGCTTAGTGGATTGCGAGTCTAAAATACATGAAGACCTTGGAAAATAACATTCCTTTTCGCATCAGTCCCTACCTACGCGCGCGCGGCGTATACATTAAACTAACTTTTTTTCGATAATATTAAGAACATCTATACGTTTTTTTAATACAATAATTGGTGAAAGAAATGAGTGATCCAGAATCAGTATTGAAAGCAATGACAGAGATAGGAAAACCTGTACGTCCTGGAGACGTAGCAAAGAAACTAGGAATAGAAAGCAAAGATGTCTCGAAAGCAATACAAAAACTGAAAAAAGAAGGCAAAGTCCACTCCCCAAAAAGGTGCTACTGGGCTCCAACAGAGTAGCTCTGCTTTATTTTAAAATTAAAATTAGCTAGATTTCTGATATTTCATACAAGTTTATCCGATATCTGTTTAGGTTGCCCTAGGAGCAAAGCATGATACTGGATTCTAGCCATTCTCTCTAAAACTATTGCATTTTTCATTGCCCTCTCAGGGGTATTCCCTATAGTGGTTATACCATGATGCGGCATAACTGTAGCATAACATTCCCTTAACGCTTCACCTAGATTAGCTGCTAGTTTCTCTGTTCCAGGAGGCGCAAACTCAGCGATTCCTATTCCACAAGCTAGGTCTGGTGCTTCACAGATATCAGTAGTATAAGATTTGACAGATATATCGAGTAGTGTAAGAACAGTAGCATAATGAGCGTGTACATGAATTACACTCCCCACATCCTTACGAATGTCATATAGGGTAGTATGAAAGGGAGTTTCAATACTTGGTTTTCTATTACCTTCAATAACTTTTCTAGTTTTTATATTGACCACTATGAAGTCAGCGGGTTTTATCTCGCTTAAGCGAAAACCTGATGGCTTTATTATACACAAGTCTTCATCAGGCAGTCTTACGCTGACGTTTCCTGTTGTACCAACTGCTAAACCTTCATTGTGAAGTATTTTACAAATCTTAGCAAGTCTTTCTCTAAGATCCTGTTCATTTACCATACTGGAAAAATATGGGAATAGAGGTTAAAATGATCTCCCCATGCCCTGTTTAAAGGTCTGTATATATTCGGAGTTGACAAACATTCGCTTTTAGCTGATGTTGAGTGAGTTTTCTGTTAACGGAGATCAAAAATTGAAGGCGGTCAAAGTAATAAGCGCCCTACTCCTCACCGTACAGATAGTATCCATAATGGCCTTTGGGTTAAGCTTTCATACAGTGACAAGTATCCTGATGACAACCCTGTCAGGTGACCCTCTTCAGCTGGAATTGAATTTTGATCATACCGGTCGTGGGGAGATGTTAATCGAGTTAATGCCACTTAATCAGGGTCTTCTGGATGCTGAATTAACACTAAAAGTGGGGGTACTGGACCAATTTGGTGACTATATAAATCAAAATTCATCTAGGATCCATCTGAGAGCGGGTTCAAACAGATCGGTTATTCTTTCTTTACAGTTTTCTTCAGAGGATTATGAAAAACTAGCTCAGGACAGTAGTATTGAAGTTACTGTCGATCTGAAAACTTTGAATAACCTCGTAGGAATTTCCAACAGTTTAAGAATGGAGATGCAAAATCAGTGAATAGAAGAAATAGGGCTCTAATTTCAGCATTTACCTCACTGATTGTGTTCGCTATAATACCATTATATGCCCCAAGTAAGCTACCAATAGAACTATTTGACTCTATGACAGATGCAGGATTTGATATTCAAAATTTCACATATCAGATTGCAGCCATAGGAGTGCTTTCTTCGATTCTTACAGTGATAAAGGGATTCACAGAGGAATCATCATTCACATACCTATTTACTGCCCTAATAGGAAATGGAGTCACATTATACTTTACATTAGCCACACTTACCTTGGGAGATATCACAAGTCTTGGGATTTCCACAATAACCATGAATATAGCGGGTGGATCAAATACACTTATACTTGATATGAGTATTTTTGTTTGGTTTGCGGTATTAACTCTTGGTCTCCAAGTACTGTTGAATATATTGACATTCATTGAATCAAGGAAAAATGGGTTAAAGCGTACAAATGCTGAAGATCTGGCTATTGAAGCACAAATGCAAGAGCAGCAATCCATACATCACATAGCTGATGAATAAAACTACCATTTTTTCTATATTGTTTTTAACTCTATATCTAAAAGTTAGAATATTGAAAGTAAACAGCAACCTTGATTCGTGGTGTATTACAGCGAGGGATAAACAATTTAAAAAAGGAATATATAGGATAAATTGGAGTGGGGCTAACCACCTTTCCGTATCCCCGGAAAATTCCTCGACCTGAGCCCTCTCCACCCCCAATTCTTTGGAAGTGAAGTCAAGGTTATCCACCAGACATTGCTACTCTCTTCAGACTCATCAAGTACTGACTACCAAAAAGACCAACTAGTAATAAAATTGCCCCTAATATCAGGTAGGTTTGAGCTTTTTTAGGGTCATATCTTACTTTAGTACTTGTATAAGAAAGATACAATCCGGTGACCATAAAGAAAGATAGTAGCATGTAGCCTAGACCTTCAATTATTGTTTGCCTATCATTAAAGGGCATAATTGAGGACCATCCTGTACCAAAAAAATTCACTAGGGTTAGCTGTTCTACAAATATTATGTAGATTCCTCCACCAGCGATAAAGCATGCAAATATGACGAAGAGCCAAGCCATGAGATTCATGGGTAATAGAGTACCTCCGTTATCTTTCATTAGTCCTTTGAAGAGGCGTTTTAAGCGGTCTGTTATTGATGATATCAGAATCTACTCCGTTCAAGGTCATTTACATGTATAAAGCTGAATATATGGGTTTTCACAGCCTGAAATTAAAAACTCTTTAATTCAGGTTTTTCCTTCATATCGCGGGTCTGTTATTTGCCTCAAAAGATTACTTGCTCTGAATGTGGTCATATGCTTTATGAGGGGAATATCCTCAAGGCTCCCAAGGATATTATAAAAAAGTATGATGGAAAGTGTGTCAAGTGTGGTCGGAGTCTCAATTTTCAGACGAATAGTGTAAGCATATTTCCAAACGAACAGTGAATTTCTCTAAACTGTTTTAACTTTAATTGCATCCATCTAATTGGGGAACCAGTTGGAACTTAGAAAAACCCATATCTATGATTTTCATGTTAAACATGGCAACATTGTTGACTTTGGCGGTTTCGCGATGCCTGTTTGGTACGAAGGAATTAAGGAGGAACACAAGGCTGTCCGTGATGGTGTTGGCATTTTTGATACATGTCACATGGGTCGGACCATAGCTGTTGGTTCTGATGTTGAAAAGTGGCTTAACAATGTAATCACCAATGATGTGTCAAAGCTTGAGCTGTATGGTGGACTGTACACGGTTATGTGCAAACCCGATGGGGGAATTATCGATGATCTCATCACCTACAAGATGGCTCCCGACAAGTACTATATTGTATATAATGCGGGTACCAGGAAGAAGGATTTTACGTGGTTTAAAAAGACCGCTGAGGATTATAATGTGTCTCTAACGGACCATAGTGACGACATTGCCATGATGGCTGTTCAGGGTCCTAGAGCTGTTGAGACAGTGAATAAAGTTACAGTTAATGATGTTTCAAGGGTTCCCAGGTTTAGTATTGCGAAGGTTAACATTGAGGGATATCTAGGCTACGTGACCAGGACTGGGTATACCGGTGAGGATGGATTTGAGGTCTATATACTTGATGCCCCTCTGAACAGCCCGAAGAAGGCATTAACTGTTTGGAATGCTCTGGTTGATGCTGGCGCTAAGCCTTGTGGTTTGGGTTCTCGGGATAGTTTACGACTTGAGGCAGGTTTGAATCTTTATGGCAGTGATATTGATGAGGACACGAATCCTTTGGAGGCTAAACTGCGTTGGGTTGTAAAGTTTAAGAAACCTGGTGGTTTCATCGGTCGTGAAGCTATTATAAAGGCTCGTGAAGCGGGATTGAAGAGGACCCAGGTTGGTATAGCAATTATTGGAAGGGGTATCCCAAGGCATGGTTATGAGATCTTGGATGAGTCTGGTAGGATTGTTCTCGGTAAGGTGACCAGTGGTGGTCTTGCGCCTACCCTTGGTTATGGAATTGCGTTGGGATATGTTCCGAAGGGGTATTCTAAAGTTGGTACACTTATGAAGATTCGTGTGCGTAAGCGTCTTGTGGATGCAAAAGTTGTTAAGGCACATCCTTTTTATGATGTTTCTGTTTACGGTTGGAAGAGGGATATTTAATGAGTGAAGAGTATGTTATTCCGGATGGTCTTTACTACACTGTGGAGCATGAATGGGTGAAGGTTCAGGAAGACGGGACTGTCGTGGTTGGTGTCACTGATTATGCCCAAAAGTCTCTGCATGATATTGTCTATGTGGAGCTGCCTGATGTAGGCAGTGAAGCAGAGTCCATGGGTGTTATCGGTGCCCTTGAGAGCGTAAAAGCGGTCTCAGATATGAATAGCCCTGTGTCTGGTGAGGTTTTAGAGGTTAATAATGAGTTGCTTGACAGCCCTGAAATTATAAATGAGGACTCTTATGTTAAGGGTTGGATCGTAAAGATTAAACCCTCAGACTTGCAGGGAGATCTTCTGAACCTGATGGGCGCTGAAGCGTACAGGAAGCACGTAGCAGAACAGGACCACTAATCCCTTGCGGGGGTTCCCGAGTGGCCAAAGGGGTCAGGTTCAGGTCCTGATGGACTAGTCCTCCGTGGGTTCGAGTCCCACCCCCCGCACTTTCTTATGAATAATACTTGTTATAGCAGTTTTTGGTGTATAATTTTTGGTTTAATTCAGCAATATTCATTATAGTATAATGATCGGATTATCTGATATGGTTATTGAGTGTCGGGAATTTGTAGGGATGTTTGGTAGTGGTACAATTATTGATCTTGAGACGGTTGGTGAGTTTGATCGGAGATTTAATTCCACGGATTCTCGACAGTATGCACAGCTAAGACCGACTATTTTTGGTTATCTTTCTGAGGGGACGCTGGTTCAGTATTGTGCTGAAGGATATAGTGATACATTCAGTTTGGTGGATATTATGAATGCGACTTTACCTAGTTTGGATTCTCCGTTTTATGCTTTAAACTGTCATTTTGAGCGGGGTGTCTGTGTGCATTCATGTACATGTGTGCCTGAACCTTTACTGGATGTTCGGGGAGAGAATTCTCGGGAACGTAAATGGGATGTACGGGCAAGATTAGGGATACCAACATATAATGATCCATTTAACGGAAATGGATACACCTGCCTTCTAGAATGGCAAAATGGTAATTATGCAGATTGTCTAAATCATAACCGTGCCTGCCTGCTAATTGAACGAGATATCCTGGAACATAATCAGCGGAGTTAATTATCAATTTTTTTAGTTTGCTATGTTAATTTATCTGGATTGGTGATTAGAATAATATGGGATCCGGCTTGAAGGGTTTGAGAT
>RCNB010001189.1_pt1 | contig 16448 bp, 20 predicted proteins | sample 2041321 | NCBI WGS metagenome assembly RCNB01 (sample SAMN09708232, study PRJNA481090) | Marine sediment metagenome, whole genome shotgun sequencing project. | reverse complement strand
AAGTAGTTTCTTTCGACAATACGATTCTATTCTCCAGTGATTAATTCATCAATCTTCTTTGTACCTTTTTGTACAATACTCATATTTACTTGGTAAATATCTTCACTAATAGTGTTTCCTCTTACCAGTTTTCTCTTCTTCTGTCCTTTTTCTAAGTTCCTGAAGCCAGGTCCACCGGTTGTTAAGATTCGTTTACGTATTGGTCCTCTAAGGTTTGAGAGCATTGGGAATCCATCCTTATCGGATCCGCCTGTTATCTTGAAAATGTATCCCGGAAATCCAAGTGGTCCGCCTTCAACTTCATCACTAATTGATTTGCCAATTAATGTAGCAGCTTTGGCTTTTTCTACAATAGTTTTGTAGGTTTTCCCTGATTCTGGATCACCCAGGTTTAATTGGTATTTTGCCAATATCATTTTTCTCCTAGTTTTAGTTCATTTTAGTACCTTATTATCTCTAATATCAGTACCACTTTCTCGAAATTCCTTGAACTTTATTTATTAAATTACCGATGGTTTCTTTTTGCTAAAAGTCGTTATAAAAATTTCGTCTAGATTAGTTTGAGTTATTTTCTAAAATCCTCTCGAGTATTTCTTTGTATTGGTATTTTTCACCAATGATTTCTTTCAATTGTTGATAGAATTTCCCAAGAATTGTTGGCATTGCTTTTGCTTCAAAAGCCTTGTTTATTGCTTGTATTCTATCTCGGAGTATTGCTGCACCTTCAAAATTCTCATCCTCGATCTCGTTCTCCATTAATCGAGTAAGTTTCTTAATTACTCCTTTCCCTTTTGTTTCTAACTCAAGAATAAATTGCTTTGTGAAATGAGTGTAGGATTCCCCGCAGTCTTTTCCATTATCACAAGGAGCTAAACAACGACTAACGTGTAGTCTTAGACAAGAACTTGGATATTTTTTCTCAGGTCTCACTTCTATCAGTGAATTACAAATGGGAATAACCGTAAGAAAGCCTTCCATAGCAAGATCGAGATCTGAAGCAAAATTGAACGGTCCAAAAATATAGCTATCTGGTAATAATGATTGATAATTTGTTAATACTCGAGGTATTTTTTCACCTATTGTAATTTCTATGAATGGATATCTGCCAACTGCTCTGTTTATTCGAGGTCGAAATGCTGAAATCAAACAACCTTCTAGAGTAAATGCTTCATCGTCAGAATCAGTTATGATATAGTCAATTTTAATTACATTTTTCTTAATCGTTTTTAATTTCTTCACTTCTTTATTATAGATTAATTTTGAGAGTTCTTGAGAATTTTGTAATGTATAATCGTAAGTATGAACAAGTGGTCTCATCCTTCTCGGAGATTCATCCTTAACAGTTATGAATTCTTTTTGTTTTGAATTACGAAAATAGCTAACTACTCTCTTCCTCAAATTGATTGCTTTCCCAATGTAGAGGATTTCATCCTTCTCATCTTTGAAGAAATAGACTCCTGGCTTATCAGGGAGCCCTTTAGCTACTTCTAACATCTTTAGTTTACACTCGAGATACGCGCTACTATCTCTTTGAAATTTTAACATAAAAAGTTAGTTAATATCTTTCTAAATGGGTCTTATATGAATTCGATCTTCTTAATACCTTCAAGTACAAATTGGGTTCCCTTTGCACCTTGACTGATTGCCCCGTCTTTGTCAATCACTGGATCAGGAATAAATTTTTTCTCTACCAAAGTACCAGTAACTACAACTGTTTTATTTAGTTCTCCGTCTTCCCAATCGTGTTTGTCTTGGATAAAAACAACGTCTTCTGCTAATTTTATACAAGCACCGGCTTTAGAAACAGCGGCTATGCCCTGTATTGAGATTTCCAAATTTAATAATTCAAGAATTATCTTAGTAAACACTTCTGTCATGGTTCATCATCTAATCAAGTATTAGAATTTCGTATTCAATAATCATTCGAATTTTAATTCGACATTATCATTTTGAGCAACTATTTTTGTGAATTGATTCAAAAAACCTTCGCCTAAGCGTTTCTCTACATATCGTTTGTATCTGAAAATGAGGGTTATTTTTTCATCAAGTTCAAAGGTAAGAAATCCACCGCGTAAAATATCATTAAATGCATGCCAATTTCGTCCATATTTAGTGAATTTTGGACAAAGAACGTTTTTAACTTCATCATGAAATTCCTTTAAAGAATTGATATTATGGCCATTTAATGTGAAGGTTTTATTTTCCATCATTTCCTTTTTTTGGTATCTTATGAATCATATATTTACATTTTCTTTATGGTAGGCAACAAATGTGATGAACGATTCAATAACAACAATCGAAATTCAGTCCCTCCAAATATTTTATTAACAAGGTCAAGAGAGTTTTTCACGAACAATTAGAAAGATTGTTTGAGAACAAAAACAAAAGGTTTTGATTATTATGCCTACTTCAAAAGAACTAATTGAAATGGACAACAAATATGGGGCTCACAATTACCATCCCATTCCGGTAGTAATTTCGAAAGCAGAAGGTGTGTGGGTGTACGATCCAGAAGGAAACAAGTACTTGGATTGTTTATCTGCATATTCATCTCACAATACAGGACATAGACATCCTGAAATTATCAAGGTCTTGAAAGAACAAGCTGATAAAGTTACATTAACATCTCGTGCTTTTCATAACGACGTGATGGGACCGTTCTTGAAACAACTGTGTGAAGTTGTCGGTCCTCATGTCAATGATCCTAAGAACTCAGGGATAATGGCTTTACCAATGAATACTGGTGCAGAAGCCGTTGAGACAGGATTAAAAGTCGCAAGAGCATGGGGTTACTTGAAGAAAAAAGTACCAAGAAACGAAGCAAAGATCATTGTTTGTCGCGATAATTTCCATGGGAGAACTATAACCATAGTTGGTTTCAGTTCTGATATTAGTCATGGACGTTATTTTGGAAACTTCGGACCATTTACACCTGGATTTATTACTGTAAATTACGGTGACGAAGAAGAATTAGAAAATGTTATACTCGAGACTGGTCCAGAAAAAGTTGTTGCTTTTCTCTTTGAACCACTCCAAGGTGAAGCTGGAGTAAAAATTCCAAAAGCAGGATTCCTTAAGAAAGCTCGTGAAATCTGTTCTAAATATAATGTTTTAATGATCGCTGATGAGATCCAAACCGGATTATGCCGAACAGGCAAACTCTTCGCTTGTGATCATGAAGATGTCAAACCAGATATGTATTTACTAGGTAAAGCACTTGGTGGCGGAGTTTATCCAGTTAGTGCAGTTGTCACGACCACAGAAGTCATGGGTCCAGATGTAATTACTCCAGGAGTTCATGGAAGCACTTTCGGTGGAAATCCATTAGGATCTGCAGTTGCTATGAAATCTCTTGACATTCTCATCGGAGAAAAACTTGCAGAACGCTCAGATGAAATGGGTAAATACTTTAGAGAAGGCTTACGAAAAATCGCTGCTAAGAAAACAAAAGTTCCTATCACAGAAGTTCGTGGAAAAGGTTTGCTTATAGCAATTGACATTATTGGTAAAGCAAGGTTATTTACAGAAGCAATGATGAAGAAAGGACTCTTAGCAAAAGAAACCCACTCAACCATTATTCGTTTTGCCCCACCTCTAGTTATCACTAAAGAAGAAATTGATTGGGCATTAAAAATCATTGAAGAAGTATTTGTAGCTTAAAGCTACTTCTTCTTTCTTTATTTTTCTATTTTTTAGTAACATCTTTAGATTAACGATTCTTTAATTTTATATGGTATAAAATGACTGATTGGGAAAAATTTTCTAAAGATTTTCTTGCTGAATATCTCGAGACTGTTCTAGAAAAACCTGTAAAAGTAACAATAAACAATACTGTTCTTCGTGGAGCATCTGAATGTGAATTTATAGCCAAGTACTGATTTAGCTTTTAGCTATCCATTCTTTCTTTATGATATATGATTTTGAAGTATCTGTTAGTTTACGACCAAGTAATTCTGTAATGAACCCTAGGAAGAGTAGTAAGATGCTGAAAAGAAATACTCCTATACCAATTAGTAATAGCGGATTTGTTCGTATAGGAATGAACTCTGGATACAGAGACCAGAAGTGATGAAAAGCAACTCTCTCGAGTAATGTCCAAACACCAAGCAAACAACTAATCATAACAAAAATTCCTGACCAAAGACTGAATAAATGACTTGGTTTAGAACCCCATTTGTTGAGAGCATTAAGAGTTAAGAGATCAATAAACCCTCTGAACAATCGTTTGAAACCATATTTTGTATTACCCATAGTTCGAGGTCGATGATGAGTTTCGATTTCACCGATCTTGAAACCTTTCTTAGCAAGAACTGCTGGAATGTAGCGATGACCTTCAGCGAATAAATCCAAGTTCTCAATTGCTGCTCGACGATAAATCCGAAGGGTGCAACCGGAATCATGAATTTGTAAATTGTTTAACCGACGATTCAAGAAGTTGTTAAATTTCGAAGGTAATTTTTTGAAGATGTTATCCTTCCTATTTTTCCTCCAACCACAAATGACATCATAGTCATCAGTCAATGCTTCAAAGAGTGAAGGAATATCGTTTGGATCATTCTGAAGATCGCCATCCATAGTAACAACAAGATCTCCTTTGACATTATTCAAACCAGCAAGAAGAGCTAGTGTTTGACCATGATTTCCTTGTAAATCTAGAATACGCAATGTTTCATTGTTCTCATTCTTTTGAATGGCAACAAGTATCTCGAGAGTCTTGTCTGTTGACCCATCATTTATGAAAATAAGTTCGTAATCTTGCTTCATAGAATCAAGAACATCTACCAATGATTCATACAATGGTTTTACATTGTCTTCTTCGTTGTAGACCGGTATAACCACACTTATCAAATCTTCACCCGCTTTTTCCAATAGTTGCTAAGACTAGCTAAGCAACTATCTTGTCGGCGGGGAATTTACTTTATAAATAGCTAACTTTCAGCTAATTTCTCGAGGTCATCCAATGAAGTTTTAGCAACCATACGAACAATAGGGTGTGGTTCCTTTTTGAGCACTTTCTGTAGTGCTGCCTTTGCTTTGGGATCATCAATTTCCCCAAAGTATCGAGCAATTTTTTGTCTAAACCTGTAGTCTTTATCCTCTTCGAGTGCTTTTATCAAACTTGGAAGATACTCTTGAAGTTTGTCACGATGAAGAAGCATTAACCGAGCGGCTTTCATTCTTGTAGTATAGAAAGCTGCTTTTTGTAAGCCTGAAATTAGTGATGGTAATAGTTTATCAAAATCTTCATAACCAATTTCTGCAAGAGAGATGGCTGCCAAGTCTCGCAAATTATCAGAGCGTTCAAGATACCGTTCAAGATAAGGAATGGCTTCTTTGGATTTTTCTCCCCTCCAACTTAGCTTCTGTATGACAATGAAACTAATTCTATTATCAAGACCCTCATGCTTTATTATCTCGAGTAAAGTAGGAATGTAAAATTCATCATCGATATATGGAAGAACTTGTTTTACTACAACAGGAAAGACTAGGTTATTCCTAATGAAATTGATATTCTTCACTTGCTCATAGATGATCTTCCCAACTTCGTAACTATTTTCTTGAACGAAAGCATCAACATCGTATTTTGGTTTGCCAATTTCCTTTTCGATAAGACTGAACAATTTTTCGGATATTTCTTTAGGTAGGGGGTTTTTCTTTTCAGTAGTCATTGTTTCACATCCGTTATTGTTCTGCTAATCGTTTCTTCCAGTAATCCTCCGGTGAAGTGTAATTTAATCCACTGCGAAGGTTAAATGGACAAACAGCAATACAAGTGGAGCATTCTCCACCATTGTCCACCCAGAATTCATAGCATTTGTCAACATTTACAGCCCAACGATAAATTCCTTTGTTGTTAGAAGGACTATAAGTTTTGAATGATGGTTCATTGTCAAAGGAGATGCAATCATTCTCACAGGCTTCTGCACATCTTTTACAACGTCGGCAATAATCGGTTAATCCAAAATCTACTCTTTCGTCAAACTCTAAAGGCATATCAGTAAAGACCTTGCATAATCGAACTCGTGCACCGTGTAATTGAGTAGTTAATAATCCATTTCTACCAACTTGGCCAAGTCCTGCTTCAACAGCAATAGGAATAGATAATGCTGTATCATTTCCTGATGGCACAGCTCTATAGCCAAGATTTCGGATAAATTCTGCTAAGTGAGAAACAATAAAGGCCATTTGTGAATACCCATTTCCACTTGCAAAACCTTGAGTCATAGAGGGAGAAGTACTAATCGTATCTGAATCCATGATCGTACCAATAGCAATAACTGCTGTCAATCCTTCAGGCATATCAATTGGTGTTTCTGCTCTGTCCTCTGTATACACCCAATCTGGGTTGTAAGGAGCGATACCAACGAAATCTCCTCCAAATGATTTGGTAACTGCTTTAACAGTTTTTGTTATTCGTTCGATGTTTGAATCATCGATATCGTATTTTTCTGTTTTTATTCCAGGCATCATATTTTGGGGACTACCTAGTTTTTCCCAGGAAAAAGCAAGTCGGAAATAATCATGAGTTGTCCAACTAGCAATTGCTAAAGCATGATCAATTTGAGTATAACCAATTTGGCTTTCATCAAGAATTTGGGGGACTTTATCGTACATGAAAATCTTGTAAGTTTTCATATCCTTATCCCATTTAACTCTACCAAAAATACTGTCCCATTCACTGAAAGGTTCGAAATCCTCTTTGAGGGTAAAATTTGGCGTAACAGTGGGACGATCTGTTTTACCTGCTTTTTTATTTCTAGAGTCTGACATTATGAATTATTCCTGTAAAATTCACTAAATAATACTCAACTATTAGTAATTTACTCGCAATTAAGTTTTTACTTCTATATCAATGTTGATAGTCTAAACAGTAAAAAAAAGTACGAAAAGAAACTAAAATCAACGAATTAACATAAGGAACTGATTTAAAGTTTAATAATTCTTCTCTTCCTTAGCTTCTAAGGGAAAAAAATAATATAAGCGGAAACGTTTTTATGCTACTCGAAACTAGTCATAGAGTTGACTTAGTCAACAGAAAAAAACAGGCGATGCATATTGATAACTAATGTACCAGACTATACATTATGGATAGCTTTCGGCTTAGTCCTTTTCGCCGTTGTTCTACTATACCTCCTGGGAAGACGACTTGCCCCTCGTAACCCAACCACTGCCAAACTTAAATCCTACGCATGCGGAGAAGACATGGAGGGCGGACACCAACAATTTTACCCAAATACATTCATTTTCGCAATATACTTTACAATTTTCGACATACTTGCATTCGTCCTTGCAACCGCAATGGTGACCATAGATATGGGTTATACATTTAGTGCTGTAGCAGGCATATTTGCCGCTATAGGATTATTAGGAGTGGTAACCCTAAGAAGGTGAACTAACACATGGTTTTACAAAAATTAATACTTTGGGCTAGAGTTAAGTCACCATGGATCATTCATGTTAATACCGGCGGATGTAATGGATGCGACATCGAAGTAGTCGATGTCTTGACACCCCGATACGACGTAGAACGATTCGGAATTCTCATTCAGGGAAGTCCGAGACACTCAGATGTGCTTATGGTAACAGGACCAGCCACACAACAAATGAAAGATCGTCTTAAGCTTATACATGATCAGACTCCAGATCCTAAATTCGTCGTCGCAATAGGCGCTTGCGCTTGTTCTGGCGGAATTTTTAGACACTCATACATTCCTTGTTTAGGAATTGATACGGTTATCCCCGTAGATGTCTACATTCCTGGATGTCCACCAAAGCCTGAAGCGATCATTTATGGTGTTGCTATGTTATTAGCAAAACTCCAGGGAGCAGATGTCCCAAAAATAACGCCAAGAGACATTGATACACGAGCTCACTTGGCAAAGGAGGACGCTAAATAATGAGCGAGCTAAAAGATGAGAAAGAGATAGTCGCTGCTTTAAAGAGCAAGTTTGGTGACAAGCTTCTCGAAGCAGAAGTTCAGTCAGCACGCAGGATTACTGCTAAAGTTGCTGACCCCGATCAGTTAGAATTAGTTGCTTTTGCAATGGAGAAATGGAACGCATGGCATATAATAGCTATTTCATCAATTGATAAACCAGATGGTACAATTGGTGCTGTCTATCATTTTGATATACGACCACCTTTCGATGGTTTGCCAGCAATTACATTGAACCTAGAAGTAGATTGTACAAATCGTGATGATACTAAACTTACTTCATTATACAGTGTCATTCCCGGAGCAGAATTCTTTGAACGAGAAGCTCATGATCTTATGGGTATCGATTTTGTAGGCAATCCTAACTTGAAACGACTTATCTTGCCAGACGACTTTCCTGATGGTGTTTATCCATTACGAAAGGACTTCCTATTGGAAATCCAGAAGGAAGAATTAGCCAAGAAAGCGAAGAAAAAATGAGGTGATTCAATGGCTGAAGAAAAGAAAAAGACAATAAAAGTAGCAAGTCCTCAAACAGGTTGCGCTGCATGTATGCCAAACACCATGAATATCCCCCTGGGACCACAGCATCCAGCATTAAAAGAACCAACCCATTTCTTACTGGAAGTGGAAGGTGAAATTATTGTAAATGCTACCCCAAGAATCGGTTATGTTCATCGTGGCATTGAAAAACTTGCAGAAACAAAGACCTATTCTGCTAATTTAACTTTAGTAGAAAGAGTTTGTGGAATTTGTAGCCATGTACATTCAATCTCGTTAGTAAACGCTGCAGAAAATGTCCTCGCAATGGATGGATTCGAGGTTCCCGAAAGAGCACAATTTATTCGAACAATTGTCTTGGAATTAGAGCGAATTCATAGTCACATCCTCTGGTTAGGGGTTGCTGCTCATGAAATTGGTTTTGATACACTGTTTATGCTCTCATGGAGAGACAGAGAACTTACTATGGATCTTTTAGAAGATATCTCTGGTAACAGAGTGAATTATGCAATCAACGAAGTTGGTGGTACTCGTAGAGATATAAACCAACAACAAAGCGATAAACTTTTGAAATACATGAAAATAACCAAAGAACGAGTACAACGTTACACAGAGATTGCTTTGAAAGAAAACACAATTCGAATGCGAACTCAAGACGTAGGAATTTTACTTCCTAGCAAAGCAAAAGAACTATGTTCTGTAGGACCAACTGCTAGAGCCTCTGGCATAGCAATTGATGTTCGGTATGATGATCCTTATAGTGCTTATTCTGGAGAGCTCCACGACATCTTCAATGTGATAACTTATGATACCAACGATGTATTCTCTCGAGTAGTTGTTCGTGTCATAGAAACTGTTGAAGCATGTGATTATATCATTTGGATGATAAAAAACATGCCAGATGGTCCAATCTACAAGAAGGCTCCAAGAAGGATTCCTGAAGCACGAGTGCTCTCAAGAACAGAAGCTCCAAGAGGAGAATTGATTCATTATCTTTGGTCAAATAATACCAATAAACCATACAGGTTGAAGATAACAACTCCGACATTATCAAACATAATGTCTGTTTCTGAAATGATGAAAGGTGATTACCTTGCAGACTCAACAATAACACTAGCATCAATCGACCCTTGCTTCAGTTGTGAAGACAGAATGATCACTGTTGTAAACAAAGACCGAAGAAAACCAAAGATAACACATTTGACTGAAACAGCGATGCGACAATACAGTAAAGATTGGTACGCAAAAAATAAAGGATGGAAAAAGTGATGTTACCAGTTTGGGAATGGATATTAATTATATTAGGCATCTTATTCTTTCCAGGAATAGGATTCTGTATATCCGTAGCATTATTTGATGAATGGATAGACAGAAAGTTTTACGCTGCCTTACAAGATAGAATTGGCCCACTGCACACTGGCTTCAAAGGTATTTTACAACCATTGGCTGACTTCTTAAAGCTTTTAGCAAAAGAAGACGTCGAGCCTTCCGCTGCCGATAAATGGGGGATGAGATTTACAGCAATTACCGCATTGGTAGTGCCACTACTAGCATTATTGTTTATACCAATAATTGACACTCGTGGATTACTTTCATTTGATGGCGATCTATTGTTGCTCTCATTCTTGACAACAGTTATTGCATTAGTAATTTACTTAGCTGGATGGTTTACAGCTAATAGATTAGCAATGCCAGGGACAATGCGCGCAGCATCCCAATTATTAAGCTACGAAATACCAATACTATTAGCCATGTTCGCAGTCGCTTTCAGAACAGGTTCCTTATCTCTTGGTGGAATTGTCAATTGGCAATTAACACACAATAGACCAACAATGTTCAGTTTACCGATGATCGGTTTCTTCTTACTCTTCTTGTTATCAACACAAGCAGAATTAGAAAGAAGTCCATTTGACATCCCTACAGCTGAAACAGAAATTGTTGGAGGATGGGAAGTTGAATACTCTGGAAAGAAACTAGGATTCTTCCATTTATCCGCCGATTTACAAATGGTGTACGGAGCCGGTATGGCTGTTGCACTATTCATGGGTGGACCAACCGGTATTGAAATGTGGATACCCTCATTCCAAAATTGGTTAGCACTCGGTAGTGGAGCTGGAGGAATAATAGGCATAGCAGCAGTGAGAATTTTCTATTATACTGTTATGTTTGCAATAAAGACTACAATAATCGTACTTATCTTATCTGCCGCAAGAGCTTTAATGGCAAGATTACGAATAGAGCAATTCTTAGAATTCTCTTGGAAATACGTACTCCCAGTAAGTATGGGACTTATGGTGATGACGATCTTTTACATACCCTGGACAGACCAAGTTGTCTGGTCACATTGGGAAGGCCTCTTTGGCACAGTACCAGTAACATGAGGAGATGAAAAGAAAATTGCCACGACCAGGAGTTATTCTATTTGAAGCATTGAGAAATGCCTTCAAGAAGAAGAAATCGACGATTATTTATCCCTTCGAAGCAGGGATTAAACCCGAAACTGGATTGAGAGGTGCTCACACCTTAATCTTGGAACGATGCACAGGATGTCGCGCATGTGAACGAGCATGCCCACCACTAGCCATTGAGATGGTTCCATCCGATCAAACAAAGACCGGAAAACGACCCGTTATCAATCTTGGTGAATGTATATTCTGTGGGTTATGCGAAGAAGCATGCAGATACGACGCCTTATGGCTTACAGATCACTATGAGCTTTCAGCATTCGATCCAAAAGAGATGATCATCTATCAAAAAGAATCCCCCTTAGATAAAAAAGCTGATGGGGTGAAATCCGAGGAGGAAAAATCCTAGGATGCCTCAATATTTGATTAATGGATGTGTTTGAACAAATGGAGACCAGTACTATACTGCTTATCATTTTGTTGGCCTTCGTGATAATCGCAGCCATTCTAGCAATAGAATTACGCGATTTGATCTATGCAGCAATAGCACTCGCAGTGCTCAGCATATGTTTGGCCGCAGTGTTTTGGATCCTTAACGCACCATGGGTCGCTCTCTTTCAGCTAATGATTTACGGAGGCGCAGTGACCGTCTTACTCATAACGACTGTTGCATTAACAGAGCGATATGAAAGTGGTGATCCAGTTGAGGAACTGGACAGTTTAACCCCCAATCAATAACCAAGGAGAAAAATTCACAATGAATCAACGAACAACAAGAATATTTTTCTTTACTGTAGGAATAATTTTGAGCCTTGGTTTGTATGCCGCATTAATGATTAGTCTCACAGACTTTTCTGATGGAACTACCATTTTTGGCTCACAGGGGAATTATACCGGTGATGATGGACGCGATCCAGCATTCCAATATGTGAACGTATCTACTATTGTAAGCATAGGAAAAACCATGGGCGAAATCCTTTGGGAAGCACGAGCAGTAGATGTAATCATAATTGGCGTTCTTTTAATGGTCGCATCAGAATCAGCCGCAACTGTCATAAAAGGAATGGAAGATCAATGTGCAGAATTCCGAACTGAGATGTGTGAAACAGATAAATTCGTCATCTTGGAAGAAAAAGCATCGGAGGAGAAATAGCTTGGATATAGTAATTGACCAATATATTATCCTTGGATTCTCAGTAGCATTACTTGTTATTGGAATCTATGCTTTGACTACGAAACAAAACATGATCAAATTCCTAATTGCAATTGAATTATTACTCGACGCAGCTCATTTGAACTTCGTCGCATTCTCTAATATCGGACCAAGTATAGTTGACCCGCTTCCACATGCTTTTGTGATCGCAAGTATTTGCGTTGGCGGATGTGTAGCAGGTGTTGCTCTAGCTCTGATAATTCAGGGTTACAGAATGTATGCTACTTTGAACTCACGAAAACTAGCTACGTTAAAACATTAGGAGTAGAAAAAAATGATATCAACTTACGCACCAATATTAAACTGGGCAATTCCACTTGGTGGTGCACTATTAACCCCAATTATCGGCTTCATTGCTGGTAAACTAAAGAATGTAAAAGCACAAAATGTTCTTTACTTCATTAGAAACTGGATGGCTACGTTAACAACAGCACTTGCTTTTGTTTTCAGTCTATCAATGGTTTGGGATGTTTTTGGTGGCACTGGTGGAGAATATCACGTTCTCACATGGTTCCCTGGATTAAAATTACAGTCTGGAGCCTTGGCAGTGGTGGAATTTGGCGTTATGGTTGACCCATTATCTATCATGTTAGCATGCTTCGCATCAGGAGTAGGCTTAATGATCATGATCTATGGTGTCGGCTACATGAAGGGTGACAAACATTTAGACCGCTATTGGTTCTTAATGCAAACATTCATCGGTGGAATGATCCTTCTCGTAATGTCTAACAATCTCCTCCAATCTTACGTTGGCTGGGAAATCGTAGGCTTCTGTTCCTACGCTTTAATCGGTTACTACTTCACAAAGAAAGGAAAACAAGATGAAAAAGAAGTAACAATTAAGGAAGAAACTGAGGGTGATTACAATAGTCACGCTGGTTTGAAAGCATTCATTACCACCAGAATTGGTGATGTCATGATGCTTACCGGTATAATGATCATCTTCGCTTATGCAGGCACATTTAGCTATCAAGATTTGCTCTCAGACTTTACATGGCTAACAAACATGCACAACGACAAAGTGTTGCTCTTAACAGCAATTCTCGTCTTCGGTGGACCAATAGGAAAGTCCGCACAATTCCCACTACAAGTTTGGCTACCAGAAGCAATGGCTGGTCCAACAACAGTCTCAGCACTGATACATGCCGCAGCAATGGTAAAAGCAGGCGTTTTCATGGTAGCAAGAACTCTACCATTCTGGTACATAGGTCTTCACGACCTTGGATTCGGAGAACTAAAAGTCTACTTTTTAATTGTAGCGAGTGTAGGTGCATTTACAGCATTCATGGCAGCTACTATGGGTACGGCAACCAATGAATTGAAGAAGATACTAGCATTTAGTACCATCAGTCAATTAGGTTACATGTTCATAGGATTGGGTGCAGGCGCATTAATTGCTCCACAAGCTGGAGTGATCGAATCTTTCGCATTCTTTTCAGGAACATATCATATGTTATCCCACGCAATATTCAAAGGATTACTGTTCTTAGCCGCGGGAGCGGTTATTCATGCAGTACACAGTAAGTACACTGAAGGCATGGGAGGCTTAAGAAAAGATATGCCATTTGTCTTTTGGCCAATGGTTATCGGAGCACTCTCATTAGCAGGAGTACCACCATTAGGTGGATTCTTCACAAAAGAATCGATATTCAGTACTTTAATTGAATTAGGGAAACAAAGTCCTGCAACAGGATTTGCATTACTCGCCGTCGCCGCACTAACAGCCGCAATAACAATCTTCTACACAATACGCTTCATATTCAACACCTTCTTTGGTGAGAAATCGGATAACGTAAAGGCACAAGAAAAGAAAGAAGGCGGACACCTTCATAAGACAAGCCCACTAATGTGGATTCCATTAATTCTTCTAGCAGCCGGGACAATCATGTCTGGTTGGTTAGGACCTGTAGTTGAGAAGTTTATGGCTTCAAACACATGGTTTGCAGCTTCAAGCTTAGATACAAGTCATATACACATTCCTACATACGGAGAATTCTTAGGACACACATTCGGTACATGGGGCTTCGGATTAACCATAGGAGTATTAGTCCTTGGTGCAATTCCAGCAATCTTCATGTTTGTCTTGAAGAAAGTTGACCTCAAGAAATTACGCGAGGAAAACAAGTTCACCAAAGCAATCTACACCTTCCTTTACAACAGATGGTACATCAACGCTTTCTACTACATATGCTTAAGAGGATTCAAGAAATTCGCAGAATTAACTTACGAGCACTTTGATTTGAAAGTAATCGATGGATCAAATAATCTGATCGCAAGCGGAACAATGAAGTCGGGCGAAGTTTTCAGAAAGAGCCATACAGGCATTCTCTCTATGAACTTCATCTATATGTTAATAGGAGCAATAATCCTACTAGCAATTCTCTTAATCACAGCAGTCTAGGAGGAAAAAAACACAATGTTCGGATTTACACTACTAATATCCATACTCATACTCTTAGTATCGCCATTGATTATCTTCCTCATAGGCAAATGGAGCGAAATAGCCGCTAAATGGACAGCCTTTGGTTCTGTTCTCGTCGCCGGAGTGTTCTTCGTATTGACACTCGGAGATGTGAGAGCCACAGCAGCTGGTCATGTAGAAGCCTGGGATTGGTTGAGCTTTACTATCGGAGCAAAAACATTCGATATTAATTTCTCATTAATCGCAGATAATCTAAGCTTCCCAATAGTATCCATCATCTTCATCTTATGTCTCGCAGCAATTATGTACAGCTTCGGATATATGAAGAAAGAAAAGAACCTTGGAGCATATTATGCACTCTTAGTTCTTTACGTAGCTGGAATGGTTGGTGTAGTCTTAGCAGGAGACTTAGTACAATTCTACGTTTTCTGGGAATTGATGTTAATACCATCATACTTCATTATCGCAAATTGGGGCTCCAAACCAAACAGCGTGAAAATTGCCTTCAAGTACTTCATCTTCACACATGTAGGTGCAATGGCAATATTGATCGGCATTGGTGGATTATGGGCATTCGGTTCAGTAACCGGATCATTCGCTATCTCTGCATTAAGCATGGCTAGCGCAGGAAAAACCGTAACACTAATACTAACGATCTTGTTCACACTAGGTTTCGTAGTAAAAATGGCTATCTTCCCACTACACACGTGGCTTCCAGACACTCATGGAGAAGCACCAACACCAATTAGTGCAATCTTGAGTGGTGTTATGATCGAAACAGCCGCATACGGTATCATACGAATATGCTTAGACGTTCTAGGCGTAGGAATGGATACTACTTGGCTGAAATGGGTCTTTATAGGATTCGCAGTCTTTACCATGGCATACGGTGGAATTATGGCTTTAGCCCAAAAAGATACCAAGCGATTATTCGCTTATTCATCCATTTCTCAAATGGGTTACATCTTCTTCGGTTTAGCTACATTCACACATTTCGGAACTGTCGGTGCCGGATACCATATAGTCAGTCACGCCCTTGCGAAGGGATCGCTGTTTTTGGTTGCAGGCATACTTATGACTCAAATTGGTCATCACAAAGGAAGAGACATAAAACAACTAGGTGGTCTTGCTTACAAGATGCCTATAACGGCAATAGTTGCACTTATCGCAGCGTTAAGCCTCGCAGGTACTCCCCCATTGGCGGGATTCATGTCAGAATGGATCATCTTCCAAGGTGGATTACAAGCAAATAGCACAATTGGAATAATTGCAGTAATCTTTGCAGTTGCTTCCACAGCCTTGACAGCGACCTACGTACTTCTCTTTATGAAGAACGTCTTTTTGGGACCTGAGAAAGAAGAATTCAAAGAGGTCAAAGACCCAAGCCCATTCATGTGGGTACCATTGGTTATCTTAGCCGTTTTGAGCTTCCTTATTGGTATCTTACCAGCCAGTGTCCTAAACTTCGTAACTGACGCAGTTGCGAGTATCTTTCCGTGAACTTTAGGAGGAAAAAATACAATGAATATATACTATATACTCCCAATACTCATCATTCTCGGAGCAGCAGCTATCATCGCTATTCTGGGAAGATTCGTAAGAAAAGAATCACAAGTTTGGAACTTAGTTTACGCAATAATTGCTAACGCAGCTCTCCTTGCAGTTCTAGGAATAGTCATATCCTTCTATAACAACGTAGCAGCAGGTATCAGCGCTTCGGACTTAGTATGGGATCCTTTAGCTAAAGCAGATTCCTTCACATTTGCATCATTCAATTTAGGAATGTTACAATGGTGGTTAATACTAATCTTTGTGGTGCTTGGTAGTGTTGTCTCCATCTATAGCATACGCTATATGGATCACGACGATCGAATCGATCGCTACTACTTCCTCTTCCTTGCCTTAATGGCAGGTATGATTGGTGTTGTTATGGCAGGTGATTTACTCACTCTCTTCATATTTTGGGAGACA
>RCNB010001188.1_pt1 | contig 16450 bp, 11 predicted proteins | sample 2041321 | NCBI WGS metagenome assembly RCNB01 (sample SAMN09708232, study PRJNA481090) | Marine sediment metagenome, whole genome shotgun sequencing project. | reverse complement strand
GATTGTCCCTCCAGATTACCCCATGACTGGGACAGATCATGTCTAACGGGACATTAAGACTTTTGAATTCTTCTATTTTTTTCTCAACGAGCCCGCTGAACGGAGTCAGGATGTTAGCGTAGTATTTTATGCATTCCTGGACCAGCTCGGCTTGATCTACCGAATCGTTGTGCAACATTTCGCTAGCTAAATGCTGGCCAAAAGCGTCATTGCTGAAGAGTATGTTTTCTTCCGTAAGGTAGCTGAACATGCTGTCTGGCCAGTGAAGCATGGGAGCCTCTATGAAAATAAGCTCTTTCTTTCCCAGATTGAGTTTATCTCCCGTTCTTACTGGCACAAAATTCCAATTTTTATGGAAATGACCCTTAAAAGATTTCATGCCGTTTTTCGTGCAGTAGACTGGGATATCTGGAATATGTTCCATCAATTCAGCAAGTCCCCCACTGTGATCGATCTCGGCATGCTGGGCAACAATATAATCAATATTCTTTAGAGAAATTTGATTATCCAAATTCCTAACGAACTCGGCACTAAATGGACTCCAGACCGTGTCAATTAAGGCCGTTTTTTTGTCTTTCACGAGGTAAGAGTTGTAAGTAGTACCTCTATGAGTCGAATATTCATCGCCATGGAACTTTCTTATCTCCCAGTCCACCTTTCCAATCCAGAAGACGTCTTTTTTTATCATTTTCATATAATTGCCTCCAAAAGCATTATCTGACACTCGTCTTTATTTTAGCATTTTCAAATAATAAAATATTTGATTTAAGTCAAATCTTTGATTATCGACTTTTCTTTGTGAATTTATGATACAAAATACCGAAACCAAACAATCCCAAGTGAGTTTACAAATAAAAATTCTCAGTGCTTAAAATATGTTGCCAGATTTGAGACAGATAATTCTACGAATTAATGGAAAGCTAGGGAGAAACCGATTCTGTAGGAAGGAATCGACCCCCACACTCACCGCGAGGCGAATTGGATTTTGAGTCCAGCACGGTTTTTTATAAAAATAACCTCTTCTGAAACTTTGTAATCTCTAATTCTTTATCATGCAACTGTGACCAAATTTGGATGAAACGGCACATACCGCAGATCAAGTCAAGCTGGAAAGATTAGAGATAAGGTATTTGAAATTTGTGTGACCATGTATCAGAGGAGGAAAATATATCGATCTTTTTTTTTATGAATGACTTGATGGGAAATCTTAATTAGGAGTAATATGGAGCAGCAATATCGTCGCTTAAGGGTGTGTCCGAATTATTTGACGACATACATAAATGAGGTCATGTAATGGAAACAACATGGGAAAAAATATATGAAAAGGGAAAATTACTAAAAATGGAACCACATGATGAAATAGAAAGTATTGCAAAATATTTCAAATCAAATAAAGCAAATCGCATATTGGATTTGGGAAGTGGCGGGGGCAGGCATCTTATTTTTTTAGCAAGAAAGGGCTTTGACGTATATGGATTAGATTCCTCACCAACGGGTTTGGCATTTACACTTAGCTGTTTGGCCGATGAAAAGCTAGTTGCCCATTTGACACTAAGTGATATGGGAAAGCTACCATATGATGACCATTATTTTGATGCTGTTATTAGTGTTCAAGTGATACATCACAACATGGTTTCAGGTGTTATAAAAACAATTCAAGAAATATCAAGAGTATTGGCGGGTAATGGTTTAATATGGATAACAATGCCGGTCTCAAAAAACGAACCAAGCAAAAATCAGAAAGAAGTGGAGTCTGGCACTTATATCCCTCTTGATGGACCAGAAAAGGGATTGCCGCATCATTATTTTTCTGAAAACGAAATTCCAGATCTTTTTAACAAATATTCGATAGTTGATTTGCATGTGGACAATAAAAATCACTATTCTTTAATCGCACAGAAGGTTTCATCATAGGTCATATTGGCCGGTTTTATTGCCAACGGCCCTTCTTCCGGAAGACATTTGTACTCAGCATAAGAACCAAAACCGGGGCTGGCGCTCACATCGAAAAAAATAATGCCTCTTCTGTATTAATCTCCCCGTGTGCTTTTGAAATGACGTTTAATAATTCCTTTAAACATTGGTCTCGCCCACTTTCTTAAGGCCGAATTTAAAGGCAATAGGACCGATTAGCTGGTTCATGATTATAGAAGCAACGAGTATGGTCTGTATAGATAGGCCGATATCCGGAAGCCGTCGGGATACTTCTGCCAGTAGCCCCAGGCTTACACCTGCTTGAGTGATAAAGCCTAACCACACATTTTTATAGATTTTTGGCTGGCTTTTAGCAAGCCTTCCGCTTAAGTAAGAGCCGATATAGATTGAAGCCAGACGTACCAAGAAAATAGTGAGGCCGAGTAACCAACCCGTGCGGAGCACATTCAAATCAATGCCCGCACCTGTGAGCGCAAAAAAAGCAATATAGATGGGAAGAGATACTCTATCCATTCTTTGCAGAAAGTTTTCTCCATGTTCGGAAAAGTTCTGTACTACGAAACCTGCTGCCATACATATCAGTAGCGGTTCCAGTTCCAGACCTATGTCGTGGACTTCGCTTAAATAGTAGCCCAGAAGATGTGAGAATTCTATAACCACAAAACCCAAAGCAATTATGACGATAGGAAATTCCACATGGACTTTTTCAATGAGGAAAACAATAAATTTGGCCAATAAAAATCCGAGGAGAAAAGCAGCCGCTATTTCAACCAAAAGGGAAAATAAAAATGACAGGTTCATTCCGCCATTTCCTGATATGAAGACCTGAGCAAGTGATATGGTAACAGCAAAGAGTATGATGATGAAAACATCCATTGCCACTGATACACTGAGAACGATATCCGCATAAGGCCCTTTGGCTTTTGTCTCACTTATTATTGCGATGGCAGAAGACGGTGAGCGTGCAACCGCTATAGTCCCAAAAATGGCCGATATAGCGAGTCTGATGGGAATACTAAGATGACTCATAAAAGGGATGTAACTGGATAATATAAAGATGGTAAGTGTTATTCCCAAAAATACCACAACAGAAATCCCGGAAATTAAGTAAATTACAGATTTAAGAACCCGGCGTATATTCGCAACTCGTAACTCTCCTCCAGCGCTGAAAGCGATAAAGGCAAGGACCAACTTGTTTACAAAATTAAGGTCTTTGATCTCAGAAAATGTGTATATATTCAGAAAAAAAGGCCCCATGAACAGGCCGGCTAATATGTAACCAACGATCCTCGGAAGGCCTATTTTCTCCAGAAGATACCCAAAACAATATGCCACAAGTAGGATAATCCCTAGAATGAATACTGGGGAGTTTTCCTTGTATTGTCCTAATTCAAGGTTGATAAGGAGGAGTGCCACTGCTGTTACCAGAAGAAGAACAAATATTCTGTTTGTCATCTGTCTTATTTCTATTTTATAAAGCCGGTTTTAAATTTTCTTGGCTCAGGATTCTCAAATAGCGAAAGTATAAGCTTAGGGCTTAAAATCTCATTCACAAACATAGATACTATAATTACTGTTACGAGATAATCTGATAGAGAAGGATAAAGAAGCGAAAAATTGACGATAATGGCAACAGTAAATCCCCCTTCTGAGAGAAGTCCTAAGCCCGAAGCAGCGGGCACATCAAAATCGGATTTAAAGGCTCGAGTGGCTGCGTATGTGCCCGTCACTTTTGCAATCACTCGTATTACAAAATAAATACAGGTGATTATTAGGATATTGCCGAGTATTAGAGTCCAGCCAGCACCTATAATTATTAGCATAATGATGTAGATGGATCTTTCGGAATGGACAATGGAAGCAAGCGCTCTAAGCCTGTGCTTGGAGAAATTGGCGTATACAATTCCGCATACAAAACCTATTACAAGAGGTGAGTTGCCTGTTTTTATTGCCAGTCCACCAGTGAATAAGACTATGCCTATCAGAAAAACTCCGAATTCTTTATAGGAGAATTTTGTACTGCTGAGAATAATGAGTAAAAGAGCGCACAGAATTCCTATAGCTAAGGATAAGAAGAACCACTTTAAAGAACCTATCAGACTGAACTTTTCACTGGTTGTAGTGGTAAGAATACCAACGGCTAAAGAAAAAAAGCCCAGGGCAAAGAGTCCATCTATACTCGCAATATAGCGCAAAAGAGAAAAGAGTCTGCGATTTTCCACTTTGTAATTATTTTTCACGATGGCAAGAGCCGACTGAGCCGTACAGCATGCCGCGCTTCCCAAAGTGATGGCCATAATGAGAATGATTTCATCGGGGAGTGTGAATAGGGCCTTAAACGAGAAATAGAGAGTGGGAGCAATGATTATGAAGGCAACAGTCGCTTGTACGGCAGATATAGAAAAAAAGAATCGGGGCAAATTTTTAAGACCACGGAATTCAAACTGCAGGCCAAATAAGAAACCGATCATTGATAGCCCGATAATCAATAAAGGCTCTAAATTATTTAATGATCTGAGATCGATAATATTAAGGCCCATTTGGCCTAATAACACTCCAATAAATATATATTCAATTCCAGTAAAGATTATATTTCGGAAACCGAGAGGAAGCCGTCGGTTTAAAAATGTCAGCCGTGATCCGACGACCGCAATCACAACGATAATAACAATGGATAAAAGTAACTTCATCGAGTTACTACTAGTATATTCAATTAATAGGATATGTCTATGCCTTTAGGATTTTAAGAAGCTAGTCCATTCATAATAAACATGATACCAAATCATTTCAGGCAGGTAAGATGTTATAAAACAATATGAATCAGGGAAAGAAAACCGACAACTTTTCCAATTATAACAACTTAGGTTAGCTAAACAACAATCTCACAATCTCTGCGGGCTTATTTATTGTCTTTGGTGTTTGGCAGAAAATTTTCCATGACCCAGAATTCTTTATTTTCTTTTTCTGAGGTAGAGAATGCAATATGTCGCCCATCGGGATGAGCACTCAGATTCATAAGAAACCCGCTCATTTCCAATCCAAGTTTCTCGGGTTTCCCCCCCTTTGCAGGAATTCGATACAAATCCCATTTCTCTTTATCTTTTTTTGGGGATTTCATTGTAAAAAGAATATATTTCCCGTCAGCAGTCCATGTACATCCAGCTCCAGCTCCAATATCAATTCCTTCTTCGAATCTACACAGTTCCTGTGGTTCTCCTCCAGCAGACGGGATGACATTCAGGCTTGGTATTTTATCTGACATTCGGAGGTAGTTCGTCATGAAGTGGGCCCGTATGGCCAACCACAGGCCATCCGGTGAGAGGTTTATGTGTAAGTCACCATCAGATCGATAGATTTCCTTTTCTGTGCCGCTTTCAAGGTCTTGAACAAGGATTTGGTGAATCTTAGCTTTATAGTCTTGACGCACATAGAAAATAGTTTTTCCGTCATGGGAAAGCTCGGATGGTCCGTCACCTATATTATCGTCATGCAAAACAGGTGTAACATTACCCGTTTGAGTATCGATCTGGTAGATTCCATTTGAGGCCATGGCCTTGACAATAACGGAACGCCCATCAGGAGACCAACGGGGGTGGCAGAATTTATTTAGGTTCGGAATAATTTCGCGTTCCTCGCCAGTTTCAAGAGACCTGATACAGAGAACATTACCGCCCATTTTGGCTATAGTATAATCGGGGAAAATTGTCAAAGGGAATCGCCTGGATATATAGGCTAAAGATTTCCCGTCAGGCGAGTAGATGGGTGTTTGGTTGTATCCCTCGAAACGTGTAATTGCCCTTTTCGGTAGAGCAAGAATTTTGCCTGTCTCCGGATTGAGTTCTGCAATATAAACATTATTGCTTTTCTGTAAATAGCCGAAGTAGAATGAGCCGCCCCGGGTAAATCCCAATGGTTCAATTGATCCCATACTTGACCTAACCAGTTCTGGCTTTCCCTGAGGTTTACCTTCAGCAATCTGTATGTTCCATATGCTAAATGTACCATTTCGGTCACTGGCAAAAATGATATTTTTTCCATCCGGTGCCCAACCGAGCAACTCATCATGGGAAGGATGTGCAACCAATGGAATTTCACGAATTCCATCGGATGACAACAGGAAAATGTCACGTTCTGGAGAACCTGTTTTTTGTGGAAAGTCATACACAATGTAACTCCCGTCAGGTGAAAAGCACATATTTTCTGGCCAACTCTCATCAAAGGTTTTGATGACACGCACAGAACCATCGGAAGTGGAAACCAGCACAATCTGGAAGATCCAGTCTGTTCCATTTTTTCTTTCAAAGTATGCTAGAATTTGCTTACCATCCGGGGACCAATCGTAAACATGGGTCCATTTCACATCCTCGTTACTAAAGAGAATTAGGGGCTTTGACCCATCGAGCCCTATAATGCGCAAGTCGCAATAGTCATTTCCATTGTTCCACCCATAAACAATCTGTTTGCCGTCGGGTGACCATCTGGACATGAAACCATTTTCATCTGATTCATCCCAAGAACCATTGTTTGTTAGGCGTCGTTTCTCTCCGGTTGCTATTTCATAAATGGCCAGGTCTCCGGTATCCCAATCCACATAAGAGATATACCTGCCGTCTGGGGAAGGGGCGCCCATGCCGCTTCCGTGAGCCGGAGCCCAGACCTGGCGGAGGCGTAATTTTTCCTCTCCTGTTGGTTCTTTCGATTGCGCCTTTATAAGTGTTGCCAGTTTCTCCCTAGCGATTCTGACTTCAAAGGACTGCGAGGGATAATTGTTGATGACCTTCTGGAACGCATCCTGAGCCAACTTTACACTTTTTTGACCCAGTTTTTCATAACACATCCCGATACGAAGCTGAGCCTGGGCTGCCAAGGGACGATTGTCCGGATACTCGGCGAGAAGCTTCTTGTAGGTCTCGATTGCCGCCTCGTAGTCACCCTCCACCTCTTCCTGATGAAGCGCGGCACCAAGCAGAACGTCTGCGGACTGGGATCTCTGTGCCGCTAAATCAGCCGGCATCAGGACTAAAGTCACCGTCATAATGATTACTAAAAGAGAGTTCGTTTTTTTCATTTTGCACCTCCCGATCTCGAAGACATAATAAGGAATAGGCATTTCCTTTGCTCCAAGCTCGGGTCAAGCCTTATTCAAGTTTCGGTCAAGTCAGCCTCTCCCCCCGAACGCCTCTACCCATCGAAGCGGTATCCGATGCCCCGCACGCCGATCAGGAATCGGGGATCCCGAGGATCCTCTTCCAGTTTGTTGCGGAGGTTGTTAACATGCGTGTAGATTACCCGGTCCGTCAGGACAGCGTCGCGCCCCCAGGCCTCCTGAAGCAGCTCGTCGATCGTCAGGACCTGCCCGCGGTGCTCCGAAAACCCGTAGCAACTTGAACTCCATGGCGGTTAGATCGATCTTTTCGCCCCGCCGCGAGACTTCAAAACGGTCGAAATCAACGGTGATGTCGCCAAAACGGTATATTCCACCGGTTTTGGTACATTCTCGGCCGCGGCGCAGAACAGCCTTGATACGGGCAAGGAGTTCCCGCCGGCTGAATGGTTTCGTGACGTAGTCGTCTGCACCCAGCTCCAGTCCCACGACTCTATCCACCTCCTGTCCTTTTGCTGTGAGCATGATGATTGGGGTGTGGTTGCCCTTCAAACGCGCCTCACGGCAGACATCGAAGCCATCCATGCCCGGCAGCATCACATCGAGCAAGATGAGGTCGAATTCTCCCTCAAGGATTCGCCGAAGTGCCTCCGATCCGTCGTCGACAACCTCTACAATAAAGCTCTCCAATTCCAGGTCGTCCCGAAGGCCCGTCGCGATCGTCGGCTCGTCCTCCACAACAAGGATACGCTCATTCATCTCAACCACCTCCTGTGATCGGTACAACTGGAAGCCGGATGCAAAACGTGCTGCCCTCACCTACTCTGCTTTTAAATTCGACCTTGCCGCCGTGGGCCGTTACAATGTGCCGGACAAGACTGAGCCCAAGTCCGGCCCCCTTGATCCGTTTTGAAATCTCGCCGTCGGCTCGATAGAACCGATCGAAGATGTGCTTCCGGTCATGCTCGGAAATCCCGACTCCCCTGTCCCGGATAGCGATCTTGACTTCGCCGGCTGCAGCTTTTGCGTCGAGCCAGACCACCTTCACACCGGGAGAATACTTCACCGCATTGTCAAGCAGGTTGTGCACTGCGGATCCCAGCGCCTCGGCGTCAGCCGAGATCGTGGGAAGTCCTTCGGGAATATCCATTTCGACCGCTACTCCATCAGCCGTGATTTCCGTCTCAAAATCGGCAACCAACCTTTGTAGCCATCGGGAAGTGTTCAATGGTTCAAGCCGGTATTCCTTTCGGCCTTCTTCCATACGGGAAAAGTCGAGGATATTCTCCACAAGACGGGTCAGCCTGTCGCTCTCCTGAACGATCATCTTGAAATAATGGTGCTGCTTCTTCCTATCGATCGCACGCCCGTCGAGAAGCATCTCGCCCAACTGCCTGATTCCTGTCAATGGAGAGCGGAATTCGTGTGAGACAGTAGAGACGAAGTCCGCCCGCATCCTGGCGATCTCGAGTTCCCGTCTTATAATACGCACCGTGACGTAGCTTCCAAAGACTAGAAACGCAACTACAAAAACCAGAATCGCCATGGAAAGATTTTGCTTCTGCCTTATATCCGCATAAATCGCCTCCGGATTATTGGGCCAGATCTGAATAAGCCAGGGCCTTTCATCAATTCTTACGTCATGCATCATGGCGAAGGGCGGCGTCTCTTTGGGAGGTGACCCGAAAAGAGCATGCCCATCAGTTGAGTATAGAGCAGCATCGAGATCCTCCCCTTTAGCTGATATAACCCGGGGCCACCAATGCAATCTCAGGAAGCTTTCGGAGAGGACAACTGCTGTGAACGGATTGGAATGCCAGAAAGCGAGGTGTGTATCGGTTTCGCCAGTAAGAACCCTCCTTGGCTCAATCAAAAGTTCCTCCCCCGCGCGGGAAAGAGCAAGCTTGCGCTCCTCCATCATCTGGATCTGATTGAAATCACCGGTCTCAACCTGACTTTCCCGGCACCAGGAGCGGCAGCAATCAGAATAGTATAAGTAGCGTGGCTTATCGAGAAGCCACTTTCCTCCCGTTAGATCGCGATACAAAGCAAAGGCCATGGCTGCCAGTTCAGCCACGTCGCCGCGCTCGGCGGCTATGGAACAGAGTTCGGACTGGGCGATAAGATCCGACGGCAATCCACCGAGCCAAATTGTGTCCAGTCCTCGGAGGTCTCGGTAAGCACCGACAGATTCATCAAGCCTACCGGCCTTGCGAAGAGTCCGAGCCAACCGCTGCAGCAGCATGGGCCGCAGCTTAGTATCGGCCGAATCCAAAAGACTCCGGTACGCAAGAATGGCGCTCTGATAATCTTTCTGCTCGATTTCCAGCGACTCAGCCTCGACAAAATTAGCAGGAGGTCGACTTGCCAGGATTCGTGGTGTCGGCACGCCTGCGAACACATACAGTAAAGCACCGGAGGGGAAAGTCTCAAGGCCTTCTTCGGACATGGACAAAAGAACGCCGCCGCCAGGTTGTACAAGGGCCTGTCGGATGATCTCAGGAAAAGAACCCGTATCCAACGTTCCCTCCCTGGCAGCCAGCCGGACAGTCTCTTCCCACCGCTGGAACTCTGAATCCAGGTCGCGGCCGATCTCTTTTGCTATTCTTTCCAGGCGTTCGTGCGTGCGCTGCCTGACGAGCTGCCCCTCCTGTCGCAAAACTCGCAGCGCAAAAACACCAAGAAACGTGCCTGGAAGGAGAATGAAGACCAAAAAAACTCCTACAAGCCTCTGGCGGGGCTTAAAGAAAAAACTTAGCCAGGCCGGACGGCGAACCAAGAAATTTCGCATTCAGTCTCCCATCGACTAAAGTAACATCTCACCAGAGGAGAATCCATCCACAGTGTGTCAAGATTTGGTCAAGAATTGGTCAACGTCTTCAAAGAACATATCACACACAAAACGGAAAGGTCAATTTTAGAAGTTCCTGCTTGACAATGGAGACCTAGGAGGGAGTAAATCACTCATTCAAAGTGAGCCCAAAAGAAATCACACGGTAGAAGTCACAGGTTCAAATTCTGTCAAAAAGTTCTAACAAGTTGTTGACACAGACTTTTAGAATAAGTTGAAAAAATTCTTTAAGGTATGATAAAAATATACTCGTAGTCCATCAGGAAAGTTAAACTGTTACGATTTATAGAGTATGTGGGAGAAAGGAGGTATGCTTCTGAAAAAAAAGACAAGAAAGAGATGATTGTTGGCAAACAGGAAAAATTTTGATAATATCCTGAAAATAAAAAGGACAGATAAAATGAATAAAATTAGAAGATTAGCTAGTATCATATCTATTTTTGTGCTGCTTGTGTCGTTCATACTAGCACCGGCAGCGGTTAGTGGCGCCCAAGAAGCTGATAGAGTATACGCCAATGGCAACATCTATACTGTTGATGAAGAATTCAGCACAGCTTCTACCATTGCAGTGAAAGATGGTCAGTTCATCTACGTGGGTGATGATGCAGGAGTAAAGGCCTACATCGGTCCTCTTACCTTTGTTTCTGACCTGAAAGGCAAAACCGTAATCCCTGGTTTACATGATACCCATGTCCACATCAGGTATGGAGCACGAGAATTGTACCCACGCACTCCAGACATCAGGGCTGCAATTGGTGAGTGGGCTTCCGTAGAACGAATGCAGGAAGTGATAAAGCGTTGTTTGGCTACCGGAGAGGGGATGCGGCCCGGGCCTGAGCCACGCTGGTTGGTATTGAGTGGTTGGATGTCAGCTGTTTGGGATCCGCCAGAATTCCGTAAAGAACTGATCGATGTCGTCGCCCCTGATAATCCTGTTTATATCAGCCGCTACACGCATGGCAGCGGCGCCAACAGCAAAGCTCTGGAACTTGCTGGCATTACCCGCGACACTCCCGATCCTCAAGGTGGCCATATTAAGAAGGATAAGAATGGGGAACCCACAGGCGAATTCGTAGAAAGGGCACCTTCACAATTAACAAAACTTATTCCACCCTTATCTCCAATGACCGATTTCGAAATAAGTCGCAATCTCGTAGAAGGGACTCAATTGGCCGTGGCCAGCGGACTCACGACTATCCATGGCGCCAGTATGACGGGCTATGACGAGATTCAAAGACGAATAAAGCTTTACGATGTGGGTTTGCTCAGGATAAGGATCAACGAGATGGTTAGGGAAAGTGCGGCGAAAAAACTGGGCAAACCGTTAAACCACAATAACAAATACTTTGTCCGGTCAGTCAAGGCTTTTGCTGATGGCGCTTTAGGGTCCAGGGGTGCGCTTTTCCTTGAAGAGTACAGCGACTATCCGGGTTATTTTGGGGAACCGAGGCAAAGTGAAGACCAGATAGCCCAATCTGCAACCGAGCTGCTGAAAATCGGTTTCAATATGAGAATACACTGCATTGGTGACGCTGCCAATCGGATCGCTATCAACGCCTGGGAAAGAGCTCTGAAGGCAACCGGGACAGATGGTAAAGATGCCAGGTTCGCTCTTGAACATTGTCAGGTACTAACAGCAGAAGACGTACCGAGGCTTGCCAAGCTGGGAATTGTTGCTTCTATGCAGCCGCTGCATGCTACTGAGGACATGAACTTTGCTGAAGCCAGGATAGGGAAAGAACGTTTAAAGTATGCATATCTTTGGAGCGATCTATTGGATCTTGGTGTTGTGGTTGCAACAGGAACAGATTATTCTGTATCTCCATACAACCCGTTTTACACCTTGCACGCTGCGGTAACCATGCAGGACCGGGAAAATAATCCTCCTGGCGGCTGGATGCCGGAACAGGCCATGACACGAGAAGAGGCTTTGCGTGCAGCAACCATGGCTGGCGCCTATACTATGTTTGCGGAAGACATCCTGGGATCCATCGAGGTAGGGAAGCTTGCTGATTTTGTGGTCATTCCTGTTGATTACATGACCATCCCGGCTGAGGATATCTGGAAGATCGAACCAGAAATGACAATTATCGGGGGTGAGATAGTCTACACAAGGCCAGTGCAAGCGCAAAAATGACCTGTCTTTTCCATAGAGATAGCAAACCTTATCTTCAGCTTTATCAATGGAGAGCCTCTTGAGCGACTATTTTACGAGATTGACCATCTCATTTAAATTATGTAGTTCTGCGATTGCTTCCAACTCGGGAACTTCTTCCGCTGTAAAATTTTTTCCAAACATTTGCAACGCAAAGCGATCTAGAATAAGAACGATTAATACTGCCTCTTTGTTTAAATAGTCATATGTTTTCACTCCAGGGAAGCCATTAATCGTAATTTTTTCTGAATATCCCTGATCAGTTTTACCGTTGCGCATCATCATTTTAATTGGCATTAAAATAATCATCGATTCAGCGCTGTCCAAAATGTTAATCTCAAGGCTTCTTTTTCCTGTCTCAGAAACATAACCTTGCCATACTTCGCTCTTAGTAGGAACCTCCACTTTGATGCCTTCAAGAATGCCCTTTTTGACCCAGCCTGAGATTTCTATGATAAAATCTGCTAATTTTTCCCAGGGGACAAGCTCGATTGATTCTTGGCCCAACGCAAAAAGTGTACAAGAGGAAATCAGGCATATAAACATAGTTAAAACGAGAGCTCTTTTTAAATTCCTCATCAATTCCTCCAAATCTTATAATATTCTAACTATTTCCAGGAAACATAGCCGTGAAACCGATAACGTCCGGATCATCGAGCCCGCGTGCGGTCGTAAATTGCATACTACTGGCCACCGTGCCGGCTATTTCCTGCCCGTCAGCCCTAACTGCGTCCCCCTCGTTGGTCGCCGCAATTCCCAGCCGACCTAAAGCTTCCACCACCTTGTTGCCCCAGGTGTCATCCAGCCGCGTGCCTTCAAGTAACTCAAAGTCGATACCGATCACTCGACCCCAGATTTCTGTTTTGTCGTATATTATTTGGTTATTTAAAGGCCCGAATTCCTTTTCCAACTCTGCATTCAGCAGTTTGCTGATTTGGGCTGGCAGATCATCGGCTGCCGGATTTACGGTTGACATTACATCGTGGCAGACATTGCCCATCGGGTCTTCATCTTCGGCCCTGGCGGCAATAAGAAAAGCCACACTAAACACAAACCCGAGGATTAACAGGGAATACTTCGTAATTTTCATGACCTGACCTCCTTTACAAGAATTACATGTATCTTCTGAACGATTAATTTGGTTTTATATTATTTAATTTTCTGTGAATTTAAAAGTATTTTCTTTGGAGTAAAATGCTACATGAAAAAGGAACTCCATATTATTAAAAAAGGAGAAGAGATGAAGTAATTGCTCTTTTTGTGCCTTTTGCACACGGTAGAAGTCACAGGTTCATATCTGGCAGCATTCCCTTCCCCAAAACATTGACTGGGAGTTTGACGTTCTTAGGGGAAATCCTTAAGATGACGAGAAGGAGAAACCATGAAATTATCCCGGATCATCGCAATCGCTACCCTCGCCTTCGTTGGAACAGTAGGAGCTTTTGGCCAGAATACCGAAGGGGAAACCTTCAGCATTGGTAAAAAATACAGCATTCATTCGAAAATCCTAAAAGAAAACCGGACTTACTGGGTGAGCCTACCGACCTCGTACGATGACCCGAATTTGGGACCAGAAAAATACCCGGTCATCTATGTACTGGATGGCAAGTCGGCCTTTTTCCCTGTGGCCGGTCTAGTGAATTTCATGGCAGATCATGAAAGTGTCAATTTCCAGATCCCCGAGGCGATCGTGGTCGGGATCGATACTCTTGACCGTGCCAGGGTCCTTACGCCGAGCGCCCCCAACAGGGATCCCGCAAACAAAGAATTGGATGATCGCACACCGAACAGCGGCGGCGGAGAATTGTTCTTTGAATTTCTGACCAAGGAGCTCTTTCCCAAAATCGAAAGTGATTACCGCACTCTGCCGTATCGGGTTTATATAGGGCACTCGCTGGGGGGGCTTACCAGTACCTATATGCTGCTGCAGCATCCCGGAGTATTCGATGGTTATCTGGCGATAGACCCCAGCCTGTGGTGGAACAGCGCTAAGCTCATCAAGGAATCGCCTCAAGTATTGCAAAGCTTCGGCTCGGATAAGATCCAGCGTTATTATGTGAGCGTCGTGGATTCATCGCAGGGATCAGGTCAGAATCCCTATGGAAAAAGCATCCATCAGTTCGGTGACAGCTTGGCTGCCCATGCTCCTGATAACCTGAAATGGAAGCTGCATGTCATTCCCGATACCGATCACTCATCCATTCCTCTGCTTAGTTGGTACAACGGCTTGCTATTTGTGTTTGAAGGCTACAACTTGAGCCACTACGGCATGATGGAAGATCCTGATTCGATTGAAAGGCACTTTGATGAGCTGGCTGAAAATACTGGATTGCGCATGAATCCGCCACAAACGATCTTTTGGATTTTAGCACATTATCTCACCACTCCCAATCGTTACCCCGATGCAAAAAAAGCCATGAAAGTCATCAATTTGGGTCTCAAATACCATCCCAAGTCGCCTTATTTGCACGAAAAATTAGGCGTGGCCTATGAAATGATGGACGAGCCGGGAAAGGCGTTGGAGTCCTATCAGAACGCATTGCGCTTGAATCCCAAAAACAAAGCCGTAGAAGAGAAAATTCAGCGGTTGAAAAAGTAAATAAAACTGATCCTGTATCGCCCACCACTTTCTTTTCAATAAGCAAGTTGAGCAATTTGTTCCACTCTATTAAAAAAACTAACCAATTTTGTTACAATCTATTAAGTCACCTGAGGAGCTAAACTTTAAATTGGGAGGGTAAAGTGAAAAAGATTTATCTGGCATTATTGGCTGTATCTTTTCTATTCGCTGCTTCTATCACAACTTTAGCCCATGATTTTTGGCTGGTTCCGAAAAAATTCAGGATTAACCCTGGAAATTCTTTGATCATTTCTGCAAATACGGGAATGGATTTTCCCAACAGCCTTAGTGCTGTAACTCCGGATAGAATTGATCAATTTATGCTTTTAGGAGAATCAAAAAAAGAGAATATTACAGAATTTACCGTGCAGGGCAATTCTCTGGCTGCAAATTACTCATTCGAAAAACCAGGTACATTTGTCATTGCGGCTTCTTTGAAGCCCAAAGAGATTAAATTAACGGGAAAAGAATTCAACGAGTACCTGCTTGCTGATGGTCTTCCTAACATTTATGAACTGAGGAAAAAAGAGGGAATTCTTGATAAAGACGCCGTTGAGTATTATTCAAAATATCCAAAGACAATTATTCAAGTCGGAAATAAAATGGACGATTCTCCAACTAGGCCTGTAGGATTTCCTATCGAAATCATCCCAAAAGTCAATCCTTACAAGTTGAAAAAAGGAGATGAGCTGGAAGTTTCGGTACTTTTTCGAGGAAAGCCGCTTCCCAACGCTGAGATTGCTTGGAGCTACCCAGGACGAGGAGAAGAGTTTGCGGGCTCAATAAAGACAGATGAAGAAGGGCAAGCCTCTATCCCGTTGGTAAAAGCTGGGCCATACGTCATCAGGCTAACACATATGGAATGGGTCAAAAAACCGACACATGAATGGGAGAGTTATTGGACCTCTTTAACTTTTGAGGTAATATCTGACACACATTCTTAACCCCAAAACTGTGACCATAACACTTTTTATCTGCCCGAACGGGATACTCCTCTTAATACCTTTATACGTGTCATGACCTGGTCGAGAGTTTCCAGATCCTCAGGATCTGTGAAATTGAGTGCTCGATTCATCATTTTCAAAGCTCGGTCCTTATCGCTAAGAGACAGGTTATCTCCGATAGCAATAAAAACCCGGATGGCGTTTTTTTTGAGCTGAGGATCCGTGTCCTTGTAATCTCTGATAACAGGGTCGATATCTTTACAATAGGGGGCGATTTTTGGTAGTGACTTCGGCGAGGCGATCTCAGCCAATCCCTCAAGGGCCTGTCGTTTGTACCCGACGGTCTGCGCTCTCTCAAGCACGGAGTGATATTTTTCCAGAGCCTCACCGGTTTTTTTCTGCTTGAAGTCCGTTTCCGCATCGGAAAGCATAGATTCGACCTGCCTTGCCGTTAAAGGCTTTGCTGCTGCGCTTGACTCATAAGGGCCAATTTCGTCTTCTCTCAGCACTTCGATAAAATTGAGAAGCGGCGCATTGTCAAATCTCGGATCTTTGCTGTGGGGAGAGAGCTCGATCGTCAAGTGATTGGCTACCTGAACGTTCCTAAATTCCTTGATCACAACTCCTTTTTCAGATTCAGAAGCGGCCCTAATGTCAAAATCCAAGAGCTCTTCATTTCCCTGTAGACTTATGTTAAAAACCCTCTGGCCTCTTTTGTCCTTCTCTGGAGCCTTAAAACCAAGTCTGACCGTATAGATACCGGGCTTCTCACCCCAAACATCATCTATTATGGGGATGTCAAAACTGGTCACTCCAATGGCGCCCGAGGTATAAAGCCAGG
>RCNB010001187.1_pt1 | contig 16451 bp, 14 predicted proteins | sample 2041321 | NCBI WGS metagenome assembly RCNB01 (sample SAMN09708232, study PRJNA481090) | Marine sediment metagenome, whole genome shotgun sequencing project. | reverse complement strand
TGTCGAAGTAGGTGGTATGCCCACCATCGATAACGTGGTTTTGCTCGATACCGAAGTACAGCAGTACAGCCTTTTTCAGCCATTGATTGACATGCCAATCGCCGTCTACTTTCTCGGCAACCCGAGCTTCGCCGCTGTCTAGTAGGTCGATAGCGCTCAGTACGGCATTCTTGAGGTCCGCCTCAGCATTTGGCAGATCAAGGTCTGCACGGTTGTCGAAAGCGTCGTTAATAATGGATTCAAGGCTGTTCATAGTCAGTTGTACCGTTTATTTCATGGGTTTAAGTCAGTTGGCGCCGGCTGTTAGCGACACCTCAGTCTCTATGATAAATGTTTTCAACCTGCTTGGGTGAGGCTGTTCCGGCTTTCCTTGTCATTATTGTGAGTGATCAAGTGCGGTAGTAATTTGTTCGCGGATGGCTTTGCAGGCATCTGCATCGATTGGCCCACCGGATTCGCCGGTAATGTAGAACGTATCCTCGGCGCGCTCACCAATAGTCATGATCTTTGCAGTTTGGATAAGTGCCATATTGTCCTTCAGCACTTTACCTACGCTACTCATGAGTTCGGGTCTGTCACTGGTGGTGATTTCCATTACCGTACGGTTATTGGTTTCGTCAGTGCTGAAGTCAACGTGTGTGGTGGTCGTAAACATGCGCGCCTGGCGAGGCGCTTTTCGCGTCACCTCAGGTACTTGTTCTTCATCACTGGAGATTGCCTGGCCCAACCTACGAAGTAACTGGTCATGACGAGCAGGTTCAATCTTCTGCCCATCATTATCGAGAAGTACGTAAACCGAAAGACTATAGTCATTCTTGAGCGGAATAATCCGTGCATCTACGATGCTGTAGCCGAGTTCGTCTAGTATGGCTGTGGTAATTGCAAAGGTGAATTGCAATTGGTCGGTGTACATAAATACGGCTGTACCGGCGCTGTCCTGCTCATCCTGAATATCGATCAGGTAGCCCTGGTCAAATGCTTCTTGCCCTGCGAGCAGGCTGCTATGCCAGACAATTTCTTCCGGGCGACAGCGGAGGAAATATTCTTCGCCGAGACTTTTCCAAATCTGTAACACACGCGATTCATCAACACCGTTTCTAAGCAACTGACTTAATGCCGTTGCTTGCTTGTTCTGCAGCAGGTTTTCTTTGTCGATAGGGTTGGCAAGGCCACGGCGGAGTGCACGTCGGGTAGACTCATACAGTTCCTGAAAAAGCTGAGCTTTCCATGAGTTCCAAAGCTTCGGATTGGTGCCACGTACATCTGAAACAGTTAGCAGGTAGAGATAGTCCAGGTGTGCTTCATCGCCAACATAACCTGCAAACTCATTGATAACATCAGGATCACTGATGTCTTTCTTTTGTGCGGTCATCGAAAGTTTCAAGTGGCTTTTAACGAGCCAGGCAACCAAGCGGGCATCGTAGCGACTTAGCCCGTGTTCGAGACAAAAGGCTTCAGCATCGACTGCGCCCAGTTCGGAATGATCACCGCCGCGGCCTTTCGCGATATCGTGAAAAAGCCCACCGAGATAGGCAATAGTGGGGTTCTCGAGACGCTGCATAATCTCGCTGCAGTAGGGCAATTCATGGTCAAAGCGTTTGAGTGCCAGACGTCGTAAATTACTCACAACAAACAACGTGTGGGCATCAACCGTATAGGCGTGAAACAGGTCGTACTGCATACGCCCCACAATTTTGCCGAACGCAGGTATGTACTGACCGAGCACGCCATATAGATTCATGCGACGTAGTTCGTGGGTTACGCCTTCGGGCGCCTGAATGATGTTAAGAAAGAGCTGATGGTTTTTCGGGTCATGTCGGAAGTCGTCATCAATCAGGCTAAGGTAACGCCTCACCAGCGCGATTGTATAAGCGCTGACACCTTTCAGCTCAGGGTGCTGTTGCAGAATCAGAAATAGTTCGAGTAATGCCGATGGGGTTTTCTGGAATATGTTTTCCTTGGTTATCTGGAGAAAGCCGTTGCGTACTTCAAAATTATTGTTGATCGGTTCCGGTGTTGCTGCTGGATTCATCAGGATGGCTTCTTGAAATAACTGCAGCAGCATCTCGTTTAAGCGACTTAGGTCCATTACCGTTCGGTAGTAGCGCTGCATGAATTGTTCTACAGCAAGGCTTGCTTCCGTATCTTCATAACCGAAGACGCGGGCAATCCTGATTTGATGATCAAACAGCAGTCGATCCTCACGACGCCCGGTGAGTGCATGTAACGCAAACCTTATTCGCCATAGGAATTCTCGACCCTGTCGCAACAGACCGAGCTGTGCGGGGGTTAGGAATTTTTGCTCAACCAGGTCATCGAGTTTGCCGGTACCGAAGTAGCGGCGTGCAACCCAGACAATTACCTGAATATCACGCAGGCCACCGGGGCTGCCCTTTATATTGGGCTCGAGGTTGTAAGCAGTATCATTGTAGCGACGGTGACGGTTCTGTTGTTCTTTTAGTTTTGCCTCAAAAAATGCGCGCGCGTTCCATACCTTAGGCGGCGAGACTGCAGCCTGCATTTTGTCGAACAGTTTTTGGGGGCCGCATATGATCCGTGATTCCATCAGAGTGGTGGCAACTCCGATATCGTGTTCGCTTTCCGAGCGACATTCGCTCACTGTCCGGGTGCTGTGTCCGACTTCCATTCCCACGTCCCATAGGAATGCGAGGAAGGCTGCAATTTCTTCGCTTGCCTGACGGGCTTTGCGCGCCGAGGGAACAATCATGAGCAAGTCGACATCGGAGTAGGGGTGCAGTTCGTTGCGCCCATAGCCGCCCACTGCAGCCAGAGTAATGACATCGGCAAACTTGCCACCCACACGTTGCCAGGTGTCTATGATGACGGTATCGACTAGTCGGGCGCGGTCGCGCACCAGTTGCGTGACAGGCTTGCTGGCGAGAAAGCGTTCTACTAGCGCAGCATTGCCGGCCTCAAGCATGCGCCTTACTTTACGCAGATCGCCGTTGGCTTCATTCAGCTTGCCAGAGATACCATCCCAGTCGATATCAACGCTGCCTGCAGACAGCAGTTCCTGTGCTAGTGCAACGCCGGTTTCATCCTGCAATAGCGGGTTGGGCTCGCGCTGTGAGTCTGCCGCGGGGTTGTTACTGTCGATACCGCTCATCAACGATCACTTGCACCCAGCGTCAGAACTTCATGGCCATCGGCAGTCACCAGTATAGTGTGTTCCCACTGCGCCGATAACGAGCGGTCTTTGGTAATTACTGTCCAGCCGTCCGGCAGCAGTTTAACGTTGCGCTTACCGGCGTTTACCATTGGCTCAATGGTAAACGTCATGCCTTCCTTAAGCTCGAGTCCCGTGCCGGCAGTGCCGTAATGCAGAACCTGTGGGTCTTCATGGAATACCTGGCCGATGCCGTGACCACAATATTCGCGTACGATGGAACAGTGATTGTTTTCAGCGTGCTGTTGAATTATCTGACCGATATCACCGAGATGAGCTCCTGGTTTTACCAGACCAATCCCGAGCATCATCGCTTCGTAGGAAATGCGTGCGACCCGTTCAGCCTGAATGGTTGGTTTGCCGACCATGAACATACGGCTACTATCGCCGTGATAGCCGTCTTTGATAACGGTGATGTCGATATTTACGCTGTCACCGTTTTTTAGTTTCTTGTCGCCTGGAATGCCATGGCAGACGACATGGTTTACTGAGGTACAAATTGATTTAGGGAATCCGCGGTAGTTGAGCGGAGCGGGGATAGCATCCTGAGTCTCAACAATGTACTTGTGGCAGATTTGATCCAGTTCATCGGTGGTTACGCCGGGTTTGACGTATTCGCCTATCATGTCCAGCACGTCCGCAGTCAGACGCCCTGCAACACGCATTTTCTCTTGTGCTTCGGTATTTTTGAGCTCAATGCCCATATTTTGCATGTCCTGTAATTAGTCGCCGGCCATGGCCCGCGGAGCTGCCACTATACAGGCAGCCTATGGTTGGCGGGGGTTCCGGACGGACTTAATGATGAAATTTGTCAGATTATTGACCGTTATCTGCTGTCATAAGTCGTGCGCTGGCAGCAGCTCCATATTTCCGGCTCATAACCCGTTGTCGCTGTAAGATGCTTATGGTATAAAGCGCGCGCGCTCTGCGCAAATAATCCTCACATGTATCGTCACATTTGGCTGGGTGCCGGTGATTATTCAGGATCTGTAAGCCTCCGGGAGTGTACTCACCCCGTCAGCTTTGCAGGTTTCTTCCCTGATATTACTGGTTGTCACAATGGGATACATGGAAGCCCTAACCCAATATGGAGATAAACATGACTGACGTATCAATGCGCCAAATGCTAGAAGCAGGCGTACATTTCGGGCACCAGACCCGTTACTGGAATCCGAAAATGGGCCAATTCATTTTCGGCAAACGCAACAACATTCACATTATCAATCTCGAGCACACTGTTCCTTTGTTTCAGGAAGCTTGTGGTTTTGTGAAAAACCTCTCTGCCGATGGCGGCAAAATCCTGTTTGTAGGTACTAAACGCGCAGCGCGCGAAGCAGTCCGCTCTCAGGCTGCACGCTGTGACATGCCTTTCGTAAGCCATCGTTGGCTTGGCGGAATGCTCACCAACTTTAAAACCATTAAGCAATCAATCAAGCGTCTATATGAACTTGAAAGCATGCTTGGTGAAGATGGTGCTGCTACCAACCTAACCAAGAAAGAACAGTTGAACCTCTCACGTGAGCTGGAAAAGCTGGAACTCCGTCTTGGCGGTATTAAAGAAATGAATTCAGTGCCTGATGCGATCTTCGTGATTGATGTCGGACATGAAAACATTGCAATTAACGAAGCCCGCACGCTGGGTATTCCTGTTGTTGCTATCGTTGACACCAATTGCTCACCCGAAACTGTTGATTACCCGATTCCTGGTAATGATGACGCGATGCGCGCCGCTATGCTTTATGCAACCGGTATTGCTGATGCTGTATTGGCAGGTAAAGAGTCTATACCTGCAGTGCCTGTTGGTAACGATGAATTCGTTGAGTTGAATGAAAAAGGCGAGCCTAAAGCGAAGCCTGCTGCTAAGAAAAAAGCGACAAAGAAAGCAGCCAGTAAAAAGACTGCAACGAAGAAAGCTGAACCAGCTAAAGCCGAAGCAGCTGCAGAACCAGCTAAAGCCAAGGCAGCTGCAGAGCCAGCTAAAGCCAAAGCAGCTGCAGAGCCAGCTAAAGCCAAAGCAGCTGCAGAGCCAGCTAAGGCCAAAGCAGCTGCAAAGCCAGCTAAAGCCAAAGCAGCTGCAGAGCCAGCTAAAGCCAAGGCAGCTGCAAAGCCAGCCGCTAAAGAAGCAAAAGCTGCGGACGGAGAGTAATTCATACGGCTGCTTTGCAGCCGCTTGATCTAAATAGATTCAGGATAGAATAATGAGTATTACAGCTAGTTTAGTAAAAGAGCTGCGTGAGATTACCGGTGTCGGCATGATGGAATGCAAGAAGGTTCTTGTTGAAACCGACGGCGACCTTCAGGCAGCACAGGATTTACTTCGTACCCGTGGGCAGGCAAAGGCTGAGAAGAAAGCTGGCCGTATTGCTGCAGAGGGTATTGTGATTTTTGCCGTTTCTGATAACGCAGCTACGCTGGTCGAAGTGAATAGCGAAACCGATTTCGCAGCACGTGATGATGGTTTTAATGCTTATGCACAGAAAGCCGCTGAGCTGATTCTGGTGAACAAGCCAGCTGATGTTGATGCACTTGCTGCACTTGATGTTGATGGCAAGTCATTTGCTGAAGTGCGCAGTGAGTTAGTTTCTAAGATCGGTGAAAACGTCAATGTACGCCGTTTTGAGCTGATAGCACCTCAGGGTGTTGTTGGTAGTTACATCCACGGTGGCCGTATTGGCGTTATCGCTGATGTAGTCGGCGGCGATGAAGATCTAGCACGTGATATTGCCATGCATATTGCAGCAAGCGCTCCGGTATGTGTTTCTGAAGATGATGTGCCTGCTGCAGACCTAGAGCGCGAACGCAAAATTCTTACTGAACAAGCGCTTAATGAAGGTAAGCCTCCTGAGATCGTTGAGAAAATGATCCAAGGTCGTCTGCGTAAGCATCTGGCACAGATCACTTTGGTTGGTCAGGCATTTGTTAAAGACCCGGATACGACTGTTGGTAAATTGCTTAAAGACAAAGGCGCCAGTGTCGCATCGTTTGTGCGTTTTGAAGTAGGCGAAGGTATCGAGAAGAAAGAAGATAACTTTGCTGAAGAAGTGGCTGCACAGGTTCAGGCCAGCAGTTAAGTGTTTTTGTATCGAGGCATCTTATGATCCAAATGGTTCAGAAGGTTATGGTTCAAAAAGAAAGCACAATGATTCCGGTTCATCGCTCACAGGGTGGTGTTAAGGTTTTGTAGTCACTTAAAATAGCCCCGCTTATGCGGGGTTATTTTTTAATTAAAAATTGTCGGAGGCTAATCTTTCATGTCCAGTGATAAACCGTCATATCAGCGCATACTGCTTAAGCTCAGTGGCGAGGCGTTATTAGGTTCCAGCCAATATGGTATCGATCCTGATGTCCTAACTCAGATTGCTGCAGATATCTCTGCGGTTACTAAGCGTGGTGTTCAGGTTGGAGTGGTGATTGGCGGCGGTAATATTTTCCGTGGTGAAGGTCTTGCCCGCGGTGGAATGGACCGCGTAACCGGTGACCATATGGGTATGTTGGCAACGGTTATTAATTCATTGGCGTTGCAGGATGCCCTGGAACGTGTGGGTATTAATGCCCGGGTGATGTCGGCACTTGCTATCAACGAGGTCTGTGAGGACTATATCCGGCGCCGGGCAGTTCGCCACCTTGAAAAAGGGCGGGTAGTTATTTTGGCTGCCGGTATGGGCAACCCATTTTTCACAACGGATACAGCTGCTACGCTGCGCGCTATCGAGATAAATGCTGATGTGTTGTTGAAGGCAACCAAGGTAGATGGCATCTACACGGCAGATCCTAAGACAAATCCTGACGCTACGCGCTATTCGACCTTAAGTTTCGATAAGGTTATTTCGGATCGTTTGAGCGTTATGGATACGACGGCTATTGTGATGTGTCGTGACAATAATTTACCGATTCGGGTATTTGATCTGCATGAGTCAGGGGCTTTAATGGCATTGGTGCAGGGTGAAGATATTGGTACTCTGGTAACAGAGACTGGCTAACAAGTAGGGGCTGGATATAAGAATGATTGAAGATCTTAAAAAAGACGGCAAAGAACGGATGGAAAAGAGCTTGGCTGCTCTGGCCGCAACTTTTAGTAAAATCCGCACCGGGCGTGCTCACCCGAGTTTGCTGGAACAGGTGACCGTTCCATACTACGGTGCAGACACGCCACTAAACCAAGTTGCGAATATCACGGTCGATGATGCCCGCACACTTGCTGTTATGCCATTCGAAATGACTATGGTTGCTGCAATTGAAAAGGCCATCATGAGTTCTGGTCTGGGTCTGAACCCCATGAGTGCGGGTAACGTGATTCGTGTGCCGCTTCCTGATCTTACGGAAGAGCGCCGTAAAGACCTCGCTAAAGTGGTTCGGCATGAAGCTGAGCAGGGCAAAGTGGCCATCCGCAATATTCGCCGCGATATTCTGGGCGATGTGAAAGAGCTTTTGAAAGAGAAAGATATATCGGAAGATGATGACCGGCGTGCGCAGCAAGACGTGCAGCAGCTAACCGATACCTACGTTGCGAAAGTTGATGAATTATCTGATGCTAAGCAAGCCGAATTAATGGCAATATAGTTGCTGTTGAGTTATTTGATTTTCTGATGTCCGAGCAAACACATATAGACGATTTGCCACAGCATATTGCCATCATCATGGATGGTAATGGCCGCTGGGCGAAGCAGCGAGGCCAGGTAAGAGCGCTAGGTCATCGTGCCGGGGTAAAGGCTACCCGTGCCATTGTCGAGAGTTGCGCACAGCGGGGCATCAAGACACTTACTCTGTTTGCTTTTAGTAGCGAGAATTGGAATCGTCCTGCTGATGAAGTCAGTAGCTTGATGAGTCTGTTTCTTGAGGTGCTGCAGCGAGAGGTAGAGGTGCTGCATAGAAATGATATCCGTGTGCGGTTTGTCGGCGAACGCAGCCAGTTGTCGGAGCGACTGCAAAAGCGTCTTCTAAATGCCGAACAGCAAACAGCCGGCAATGAGCGTATGGAATTAGTTCTGGCTGTTGCCTATGGCGGGCGCGGGGATATTGTCAATGCGGCTCAGCAGATTGCAGTGGATGTTCAGGCTGGCAAGTTGCAGCCAGAGGATGTGGATGAGGCTTTGTTTGCTTCGCATCTTTCATTGAGTGGCCTTGAGGCCCCCGATCTTTTAATTCGCACCGGTGGCGAACGCCGCATTAGCAACTTTCTACTCTGGGATATCGCTTATGCCGAGTTGTATTTTGCTAATACCTTGTGGCCTGATTTTGGTGATGCAGATCTGGATAGCGCGATAGAGTTTTTTCAGCAGCGTCAGCGTCGCTTCGGCCTGACCGGTGATCAGGTTGAGTCTGCCTGAGTCTCCTCGGCGGACTCTTGCTTATACTGACTGTATGTCGACACTTACTAAACGTATTATCACTGCATTGATCCTTGCCGGGGGCGTTCTGTCTCTGTTGTTTTTTGCACCGCTCGTTTATATCTCCGTTTTTTTGTCGGTGGCACTGCTTATAGCTATGTCGGAATGGGCCGGTTTTGCTGGTTGGTCAGGTGTTGTTGCTAAGTTCATCTATACCTTGTTTGGATTGGGGGCGATGTTGCTGATTTATCAGTCTTCCGCCCCCGAACTATTGCTGTTTGCTGGTTTGCTGATTGCCGTTTCAGTATGGACCTTGGCTCTGGTTGGTTTGCTGTTATGGACAGGGCAGATCGCGCGCCCCATCGTGGTTGTGACCGGTTTCCTGTTTTTGTTACCTGCATGGATGTCGGCAGAACGGATTATTCTGTCGGAAGAGAGCGGTGCGGTATTACTGTTTTTGCTGTTCTGGATCGTTGCTGCTGCCGATATCGGCGCTTATTTTTCCGGTAAAACACTCGGTAAGCACAAACTGCTACCAAGAGTCAGTCCCGGTAAGACCATTGAGGGCTTTGTTGGCGGCTTGATTTGTGCAACTCTGGCGGCTTGTCTTGGTGCAGTGCTGCTTGACTGGCAGCTATCGCAGGCGATGTTGATTGGCGTTTCTATAGGCGCAGTATCTGTATTGGGTGACCTTACAGTAAGTCTCTTTAAACGTAATGCGAAGCTTAAGGATAGCGGCAGTATTTTGCCCGGACATGGTGGTGTGCTTGATAGAATTGATGGGGTCATCGCAGCTATGCCGCTGTATGTGGCGATGTTGTGGGTATTTGGGAAACTGCCAGCGATGGTTGCTGTCTGATTAATATGACTACAGTACTTATTTCTGCATTGGCATTTGTGGTTGCGATTGGAATTCTCGTCGCAGTACACGAATATGGACATTACATAGTGGCGCGCCTATGTGGCGTAAAGGTTATCCGCTACTCCATTGGCTTTGGTAAACCCCTGCTAACGTGGCGCGGCAAAGATCCGGATCAAACGGAATATTGCTTGTCCGCGATTCCTCTGGGCGGCTACGTAAAATTGCTGGATGAGCGTGAGGGCAATGTCGACCCGGCGGAGTTGGACCGTTCGTTTACCCGTAAGCCGGTTGCATCGCGTGTAGCAATTCTCGCCGCCGGCCCGTTAATGAATTTTGCGTTTGCGATTCTTGCCTATTGGGTGATGTTTGTGATCGGCGTTCCGGGCGTACAACCGATTATTGGTGAAGTCGCAGAAAACTCTATTGCCGCCAGTGCCGGAGTAGAGTCTGGCGACCGTATCGTGCGTATAGGTGACAACGAGGTTGCAACATGGGATGGCGCCATCCTGTTTATTCTTGATGAAATGTTGGCGGATGAGCCGATAGCGATCCAGTTGAGTGACGACAGCGGTCGCAGTCGTCAGGTACAGCTTGATATTACCGGGCGTATCAGTGAACTGACTGAACCGGGCAAGTTGTTCGACGTTCTGGGCCTGAAACCCTGGTTGCCCGTGATCCCGGCACTGGTGAGTGAAGTTACACCCGGTGGTCCGGCAGAGCAGGCTGGCGTGTTGGCAGGCGATTTGATTGTTGCTGCAGATGGTGTCGTGATAACGAGTTGGCCTGAATGGGTGAACTACGTGCGTGCGCGTCCTGAGCAGTCAATTGAGATGCAGCTAGAGCGAAGCGGCACAATGATGACGCTTGTTGCCGTTGCTGGTAGCGTCGAGGATGCCGGCAAAACGATCGGCCGGATTGGCATGGCAACAGAGCCTCCGGCTGGACTCGCCGAAAAATTCTCAGCAAATCAACGGTATGGCATTGTTGATTCATTCAATGTGTCCGTCGCCAGAGTCTGGTCGATGTCTTCGCTAACCGTAAAGATGATCGGGCGTATGTTTACCGGTGATGTTTCTGTAAAAAATATCAGTGGTCCGATTAACATTGCTGAGTATGCGGGGTATTCTGCCCGTATTGGTTTTGCGCCATTTCTAAATTTCCTTGCGATTGTCAGTATTAGCCTTGGGATCCTGAACCTCCTGCCTGTGCCCATCCTTGATGGCGGGCAGATTGTGTATCAGCTTGCCGAGGCGGTGAAGGGCGGGCCCTTGTCGGAGCGTGTCCAGTTAATCGGGCAGCAAATTGGTATTGCTCTGCTGCTGCTCGTGATGTCGCTCGCGTTTTACAATGATTTATCGCGCTTCTTTTGATTTCTGTTATTAGTGATTTGAGTTATACGTGAAGTTCTCACACAACAGTCGGCTGGGTTTTGCACGAGCGCTGCTGGCGTTATGCCTGCTTGCCTGCAGTTCGTCGCTGCTGGCAGCCGATGAGTTTATTCTGCGTGATATTCGCGTTGAAGGCCTGCAGCGTATTTCCGAAGGCACGCTCTTTAATTACCTTCCGGTAAACCTTGGTGACGAGATCACACCGTTGCGTGTTCAGGAGTCGATGCGCGCAATCTTTGATACTGGTTTCTTTCGTGACGTAAAGCTTTTCAGAGATGGTGATACGCTTGTTATCACTGTTCTCGAGCGACCTTCTATTGAGTCTTTCAGTATTGAAGGCAATAAAGACATCAAAACTGAAGACCTGGAAGAGCCGTTGGCTAAGATTGGTCTTAAAACCGGACGTATTTTTGATCAATCGGTGCTCGATGAGGTTGAGCAATCGTTGCTGGATCAGTACTACAGTGGTGGTAAGTATGCCGCTCAGGTTGAGAGCACAGTAGTTGAGTTGCCGGGCAACAAAGTCGATATTCAAATCGTTATTAAAGAAGGTAAGCGGGCCAAGATTCGTCAGATAAATATTGTAGGTAATACGATTTATGACGATGATGACATCCTCGAGAATATTGCGTTGCGCACGCCACATTGGCTCTCTTGGATTCGCAAAGATGATCTCTATTCGCGTGAGGCGCTGTCGGGCGATCTCGAAATTATTCGCTCCATGTATATGGATAGCGGCTACGCCGATTTCGCAATTGATTCGACTCAGGTAGCTGTTTCACCTGATAAGAAAAGCGTCTTTATTACCGTCAATCTTAATGAAGGTAATGAATTCAGAATTACCGAGGTCAGTCTGGCGGGTGATTTAATTCTGGAAGAGGCCGCTTTGCGTCCTTATCTGCAGGTCCGTAGCGGACAGATATACTCGCAGCGTTCCATTAGTCAAAGTGTTGATTTTCTAAAGCTGGCACTGGGTCAGGAGGGTTATGCTTTTGCCGAAGTGCAACCGGTGCCCGAGCTTGACCCTGTCGATAAGACGGTTGCGCTGACGTTTTATATTGACCCGAAGAACCGTGTGTATGTTCGCAGCGTTAACTTTGATGGCGCGGACTCGGTTAATGATGAGGTGTTCCGGCGTGAGATGCGTCAATTCGAGGGGTCTTACCTAAGCAATAATCAGGTCGAGCGTTCGCGTGTGCGCATCCAGCGATTACCTTACGTGGAACAGGTCTCAGTAGAGACGAATCCGGTGCCTGGTACGAGTGACCAGGTGGATATCGATTTCGAGATTAAAGAAGGCTTGCCAGGCAGTTTTGGCGGTGGTATCGGCTATTCAGATTCACAGGGTATTCTGCTGAATGGTAACTTTGTGCACACGAACTTTATGGGTACAGGTAACCGCATATCGGCAGATCTTAACTTTGGCAAGTTCCGCAGTATTATCGGCGCCTCTTATACCAACCCTTACATAACACCGAACGAGGTGAGTCGTACCTTCTCTGCAACCTACCGTGAAATAACCCAGTTCACTGCAGATGCATCCGATTTCGACACAACCACGCTTAATCTCGGTGTTGAGTTCGGTTATCCATTGTCCGAGTATCAGCGGATGATTTATGGCGGCACCTTTCAGAAGTCTGAGTTGGCAGTAAACCGAATAGGTAGTTCACAGCAGGCTATCGACTGGACGTTGTCAAATGGTAATCCCCAAGTCATCGACTCACAGATAGCGACAACTGATTTCAACACGTTTGAACTGTTAGCCGGGTGGATTTTTGATTCGCGCAACCGCTCGTTGTTTCCAACCCGTGGTGCACGTCATCGCGCAACGCTGAGTGGGGCAATCCCTGGCAGTGAAGTGCAGTACTGGTTCGCGAACTACAGCTTTACCAACTATCTTCCTGTTACCCGTTATTTCATTTTCGCCACAAATTTTGATAGCTCATACGGTGATAGTTACGGCGATACCACGTCGATTCCTCCTTACCGCAACAAGTTTGCGGGCGGACCGAATACGGTTCGTGGTTACTCAGAGAATCAATTGGGTCCAATTGATAGTCTAGGAAACCCCTATGGCGGTAATATGAGTTTGGTCATGCAGAATGAATTGGTACTCCCATTGCCAGAATCTTTACAGCGTAAAACGCGTGCCTCATTGTTTTTTGATATAGGCAATGTATTCTCTACTGGCAATGTATTTTTTGCAGCACCTGACGGTTCATCAATAAGTTATGAGCCGGGTGATTATGATCTGAAGTATTCAACGGGTGTATCGGTGCAGTGGTTATCACCAATGGGCTTGTTTAAGTTCAGCTATGCTTTCCCGCTGAATGCTGAAGACTTTGGTCCTAAGACCTTTGGTGACCGGACGGAACGCTTCCAGTTTACTATTGGTGGTGCGTTCTAGCCGGGCATCAGGTTTAATTTTTCGAGTGGGTAGGCAAGTTAATAGAAAAGTTTGTTTACCAATTGACAGTTTCCGCGTTAATAACAATAAGATTTTTTTTGAGGAAGGATTTAGTATGAAATCAATTACACGAATTGCAGCGATTACTCTTGCCGCATTATTTTTACAGCCTGCGTTAACCACTGTAGCTTCTGCACAAGCAACCGATCTGAAGATTGGTGTTGTCAATGTGCAGCGCCTTTTGGCGGAATCACCACAGGCTCGTGCCGCTCAGGCCTCACTGCAGGATGAGTTCGCACCCATTCAGCGTGAAGTGGTCGAGATTCAGGCAGAGTTGCAAGCGAAGCAGGAAAAGTTGCAGCGTGATCTCGATGTCATGAGTGCCGATGAGCGTCGCAATGCCGAGCGTGATTTGCAGAATGAGCAGCGTAATTTGCAGCGTCGTCAAAATGAGTTTGCTGAAGACTTCGATTTGCGCCGTAACGAAATGCTTGGCCTTATGCAGCAGGATCTGCTTGCTGAGATTCAGACTTACGCAAATGAGGCCGGTTATGACCTAGTGCTGGGCGAAGGTGTTCTCTATATAAGTGGCGATCTCGATATTACCGCGGAAGTATTGAAAGGTCTTGAAGCTCGCTTTGCTAGCAAAAAGTAACTTCTTGAACGAACGGGACTCGCATTGGCGAGTCCCGACTCTTCTAACGTAGGGTCTGACTTAGGGGCTGATTTAGGCTTGTCCGACGTCAGATACTGATTTATATCTAAGGGCCGATAATGAGCGAATCGCGCACTCTTGCTGAACTTGCAGCGATGTTCGCTGGTGAGGTTCATGGTGATCCGGAGACCCGGGTCAGTAAAGTGGCAACCCTGCAGTCAGCAGATGCCAGCAGCATCTCATTCTTGTCGAATCCTAAATATGCATCACAGCTCGCGGCTACATCTGCTGGTGCTGTAATCCTTCATCCTGATGCAGCTGCGCATTGCCCGACAGCAGCTTTGTTAGTAGCTGACCCGTATTTGGTTTATGCCAAAATTGCAGCAGTTTTGCATCCCCCTGCCGAATTGCAGGAGGGTATACACCCGAAAGCCAGCGTTGCCGAAGATGCGACAGTGCCACCTAGCTGTGAGATTGCAGCAGGTGCGGTGATCGATGCTGGCGTGGTGTTGGGAGAAAGGGTTTACGTCGGACCAAATTGCTATCTTGGCACCCGCGTTACGGTTGGCAGCGATACACGTCTCATGGCCAATGTGACTCTTTACCATGAGGTTGCCATTGGCGAGCGCTGCCTGATTCATTCGGCCACGGTTGTCGGCTCAGACGGTTTCGGCAATGCGCGCAATAAAGACGGCAGTTGGACCAAGGTCCCGCAGATTGGTGCCGTCACTATCGGTAACGATGTTGAGTTGGGCTCAGGTTGTACCATCGACCGCGGTGCCATCGACGACACGATTATTGCCGATGGCGCGCGTCTGGATAATCAGGTGCATGTGGCGCATAACGTGCAAATTGGCCAGCACACTGCAATAGCGGGGCAGGTCGGCTTTTCCGGCAGTACTACGGTAGGTGCCCGCTGTCAGTTTGGTGGCCAGGTAGCGATATCGGGGCATATAGATATATGTGACGATGTCGGACTGATGGGAAGGGCTACAGTAACGAACAGTATTGATAAGCCGGGCATCTACTCGAGTGGCATACTGCCATTGGAGTCTGCCACGCAGCATAATAAAAACGCGGTGCGTTTCCGTCAGCTTGATAAGATGGCGAGAACCCTTAGGAAGATTGAAAAGAAAGTATTGGGTGATTCCGACTCGTAACGAGTTTTTCCCCGGTACATACCGATTGATGAAAGCTTTATTTAGGAATCCTGATGATTCATTCAACCGCCATCGTGTCACCGAAAGCACAGATTGCTGACGATGTAGAGATCGGCCCGTACACCATTATTGGTGATGACGTACAGATTGGTAGCGGCAGCACTGTTGCTTCGCATGTGGTGATCAATGGTCACACCAAAATCGGTGAGAACAACCGTATCTTTCAGTTTGCGTCTATTGGTGAAGAGCCACAGGACTTGAAGTACCGTGGTGAGCCAACCCGTCTGGAGATTGGCAACGGCAATACCATTCGTGAGTACGTGACGATTAGTCGCGGCACCATACAGGATGACGGCTTAACCAAGATTGGTGACAACAACTTATTGATGGCTTATGTGCACATTGCGCATGATTGCAAGGTTGGCAACGAGATTATTTTTGCTAACTGCGCGAGTCTTGCCGGTCACGTTACTGTCGAGGATCATGTTATTTTTGGTGGTATGTCGGGCGTCCATCAGTTCGCCCGAGTAGGTGCTCACAGTTTCATTGGTAATAACTCTGGCGTCAGCCAAGACGTGCCGCCTTATTTGCTGGTGTTCGGCCAGCCCGCTGTACCTAAAGGTATTAACACTGAAGGTTTGAAGCGCCGCGGCTTCGATGAAGATCAGGTGCGCGCTATCAAGAAGGCCTTTAGAATTTTATACCGTTCTGGTTTGCGACTTGAAGAAGCGCAGGAGCAACTTAACGAGCTTGCTAAAGAGCATGATGTTGTCGAGGCAATGGCTACGTTCCTAACGCTGTCTACTCGCGGCATCGTTAGGTAAACCGCTACGTGCCGCGCATTGTTGTTATTGCAGGAGAGGCATCCGGTGACGAGCTGGGTGCCGGGCTGATAGCTGCAGCTAAGGCGATTAATCCCGATATCGAATTTGAAGGTGTCGGCGGCCCTAAAATGGTGGCAGCCGGCCTTACCTCCTGGTTTTCCTATGAGCGCCTCGCTGTGGTCGGTTTATTTGAGGTGCTTAAGCACCTGCCCGATCTGCTGGATGCGGGTAAAGAAGCAAAGCGCCGGATACTCGAAGACCCGCCTGACCTGTTTATTGGTATCGATGCTCCCGATTTTAATTTGCGGGTTGAGAAGACGGTCCGCGCTGCCGGTATTCCGGTAATCCATTATGTATGCCCATCGGTGTGGGCCTGGCGCGAAGGGCGGGTGAAGCATATCCGCGAGGCCGCCGATCACGTGCTGTGTTTGCTGCCATTCGAGCCCGATTTTCTTAAGCGACATCAGGTATCCGGTGAGTTTGTTGGTCATCCATTGGCTGACGAGATTGCGGAGCCGCTGCAGTGGGAGCCGGCTTGCGAGGCACTCGGGTTAAGCACTGTTCCGCGTGTTGCCGTTCTGCCGGGCAGTCGGATGGGTGAAGTGACGCGCTTGGGACCGGTATTTGCCGATACTGCTGTA
>RCNB010001186.1_pt1 | contig 16453 bp, 13 predicted proteins | sample 2041321 | NCBI WGS metagenome assembly RCNB01 (sample SAMN09708232, study PRJNA481090) | Marine sediment metagenome, whole genome shotgun sequencing project. | reverse complement strand
TCCGCATCCTCTACCGGAAAACTATTATCAAATTCTGCTGTATAGCGATCGTGATTGGCATACGCGCTAATTGAAAAGTTGTTCGTCGCGCGATAACCCAATTGTACATTTGCATTTGTTCTCGAAAATGCGTCACGCTCAGTGCCATTGCTTACAGCAGATAATCCGTCTAAGTATTGATGTGCAAATGATGAACTATAGCTTAGTTTATTAGTAGTCCCACTTATTTGGATACTATTGTTGAAATCGGCAATATTCGCATTCGAATCATCCGAAGATCCATTGGTACCGATACTTGAAGAAAATACAGCAGCAATAGTTTCTTTAGAAGCTTTTTTGGTCGTAATACTAATAACGGCGGAAGCGGCCGCATTTCCATATAGCGTACTTGCCGCACCTTTCATAATCTCAATTGATTCTATTTGATTTAAATCAAGTAGACGTAAATCATAATCATTGGCAAGTTGTGAAGGGTCAGAAACTTGAACACCATCAATCAAGATTAAAACTTGTCTATTGTTACCTCCACGAACGAAATAGCTTAAATTCTGACCTCCATTACTTCGACTACCATTAATCTCAATACCACTTTTTGCATTAATTACTTGAGCCACTGACCTTCCTTGGTTTTTGGCAATTTCTGCGGCTTCAATTTTAATAACAGTTTTTCCAGAATTTTCTCTTTTCAATTGAAATCGAGAATCTACTAGTACAATTTCTTCTAATGCTTCAACTTTTGTTGAATCTTTGTCCCGATTCGTCTCGGGGTTTTGCTGTTGGGCATTTACTAAAACTGTAGTTAGTAAAGCTCCTACATAGAATAACCTTTTTTTCATTTTAAAAAATTTTAATGATTAAAAAATGGCTATCAGTAGAAAATAGGGGTAGATGAATAAATCCATAAACCAATACTTTTCCTCCGAAAGCGTGCTTAAATATGGATATGGCAGGTCTCCTGGCTTGCATTTTGTACGCCTTCCCGTCTTATAAAAACAGTGGCTAAGTAGTACATAAAGATGCTAAATCAAGTTTAGCACATGCTTACAGTTGCGGGGACAGCTCAGGTATTACACCTGATTCCCTTTTAATTTGATCGCGCTTTAGCGGAATCAAAACCAAAATCATGGCGAATGTAATCATTTCATATAAATCCTGATACAGTGTGTATGATAAAGTGTAAAACATTTACATTTGCTGTATATTCAATATAAAATGAATTTTCGAAAACTTCTTTTATCATTTTCCCTAATTTTTCTCGTCTTTTCCTGTAAAACAGAAGTAAAACAGTCGATTCGAAAAGAAACTAAAAACATCATAAAATATGCAAATGGTTTTGATATTGAAAAATTTGATGGCTATTCAAAACTAATTATCAAAGCACCATATCCAAATGCCACAGAAGAATTTGAGTATATACTAATTAAAAAAGGAAATGAGATTCCAGAAACGGTAAAAGGTGCCAATATTTTAAGAACGCCTATTCAACAAATCGTTGTTACTTCTACAACGCATATACCAATGCTTGAACTCCTTCAAGAAGAAAATAGCTTGGTAGGCTTCCCTAACCTTCAATACATCTCTTCAGCTAAAACGGTAGGCTTGATTGAACAAGGTAAAATTAAAGAACTGGGTAAAGAAGAAAATATCAATACTGAAGTATTACTAGACCTGCAACCTGAATTAGTTGTCGGTTTTTCTATGAGTAGTAATAACAACATGTTCAACATCATTGAAAAGGCAGGGATACCCGTAATTTTAAATGGTGACTGGCTAGAAGCCACACCTTTGGGTAGAGCAGAATGGATCAAATTTTTTGGAGCACTCTTTCACAAAGAAGACCAAGCTGACAGTATCTTCAAAACTATTGAAACGGCTTATTCAAAAGCGATAGCAGTAGCAAAAGATGCAAAATCAAAACCGACTATTTTATCGGGCGTGCAATTTAGAGATGTATGGAATCTACCAGCTGGCCAGAGCTTCGTGGCTCAATTTTTAAAAGATGCGAATACCAATTATTTATGGGCTCATACCGAAGGCAAAGGGAGTCTAGCATTGAGTTTTGAAAGCGTTTTCGAAAAAGGGAAAGATGCTGATTTGTGGATTGCTCCTGGCCACTATAATAGCTATTCGCAACTAAAGAAAATGAATGGTCATTATGCCGAATTTAGTCCTTTTAAGGATAGAAAAATCTATTCGTTTAACAATCGAAAAGGTGCTAATGGCGGTGTACTTTATTATGAGCTCGCCCCGATACAACCACATATTGTTTTAATGGATATCATTAAAATTGTACATCCAGAGCTACTACCCAACTATACACCCTATTTTCTAGAACAATTGCAAGATTAAATTGACCAAGACCAAAACATATCCGATTACATTTATCATACTTTTGGTGTGCCTTTTTCTTTGCTGGTTGATAAATATAAGTTTAGGTTCGGTCAATATTCCATTAGTCGATATTTTTAATAGTCTTTTCGGCGGCCAAACGTCAAAAGAATCTTGGCAATACATTGTATTAGATTGGCGTTTACCAAAATCATTTACGGCAATTTTAGTTGGTTCGGGACTCTCAATTAGTGGGTTATTGATGCAAACCTTGTTTAGAAATCCACTGGCCGGCCCCTTTGTATTAGGTATTAGTTCGGGAGCAAGCTTAGGTGTGGCTATTTTAATTTTAGGAATATCGATCTTCGGCGGAAGTCTAGCTGCATTTGCTTTATCAAATTACGGACTTGCTTTAGCGGCTAGTATTGGTGCATTTTTGGTATTAAGCGCAGTCATGCTCGTTGCTAGAAAATTAAAAAATACGATGTCTATTTTAATTATCGGACTTATGTTTGGGAGCTTAACAGGTGCTGTCATAAGTGTACTCTCCTACTTCAGTAATGCCGATCAATTACAACAGTTTATTTTTTGGAGTTTTGGAAACTTAGGTAGTCTTTCTTGGCATGAACTAAGCCTATTTTTTATAGTGTATTGTATTGCTATACTTTTTGTCATTACTATAATAAAACCATTGAATAGCCTATTATTAGGCGAGAATTATGCACAAAGCTTAGGTATTAATTTAAAACGAACGCGCAATATTACCTTGATCGCTACCGGATTATTAACGGGTGTTATTACAGCTTTTTCGGGCCCAATTGCCTTTGTTGGCCTAGCAGTACCACATCTAACAAAACTAGTTTTTACAACATCAAATCATAAAATACTATTACCAGCAGTAGCAATAATCGGCGCAATGACCATGCTACTCAGCGATACCATAGCACAACTCCCAAATAGTGAATACACACTACCCATTAATGCCATAACATCTATCTTTGGAGCACCCATTGTAATATGGTTATTGGTTCGTAGAAAAAAACAGTATTATTGATTTTGTCAGCACATAAAAAACATACTATTATTCAAACGAAACAGTTAGCTATTGGCTATACCGTTAAAAAGCAACAACAAATAATTGCTAATGCTATTGATATTGACCTTGAAGCAGGTCAATTAGTATGTCTTTTGGGAAAAAATGGTATTGGCAAATCTACCTTATTACGAACACTCTCAAAAGTACAACCTAAACTCAATGGTGAATTGCGTATTGCCGATAAAGCTATTGAGCAACTTTCTACCGAAGCCCTATCAAAACAAATGAGCTTAGTGCTCACAGAGCGCATCCCAGAAAGTAACCTAACCGTATACGAACTAATTGCTTTAGGCAGACAACCCTACACCAACTGGATTGGCACCCTAACCGAAAAGGATAATAAGCATATTGAAAAAGCCATTACACAAGTTCATTTAGAAGATATTGTTGACAACAAATGTGATGAACTGAGTGATGGACAACTTCAAAAAGTTATGATTGCTAGGGCCTTGGCACAAAACACTGAATTAATCATTTTAGATGAGCCAACGGCGCATTTGGACATTCATCATAAATTAGAAGTTTTCAATTTACTTCAGCAATTGGTCAAGGAGCTTGGTAAAACAATCATTATTTCTACCCATGAAGTACAATTAGCGGTACAATTAGCTGATGAATTATGGTTAATGAATGAAAAATTATTTAATACAGGCACTCCAAATACATTGATTGAGCAAGGACATTTAGAACGTCTATTTTCTACTAAGTTTATAACATTTGACTCAAAAACAAAACAGTTTATAATTAAAAACTCTTAAGAAAGTCCTACTTTTGATTTTATAAGATTCTAGTGTATGAAAAACCTTTTTGTTGTTGTTATGAGCTTATTGACTTTTTCAATAAATGCTCAAGGTTCCTTAATAACAAATACGAGAGCAAACATCAATCAAGATATTGCAACAACTTATGCAAATACTATAACACAAATTGATTTAAAAAAATTAGTATATCAATTGGCTAGCGATGAATTTGAAGGTAGAAAAACGGGTGAAAATGGACAAAAAATAGCAGCAAAATATATCACCAATTTTTATAAAAATATTGGCGTTAATGCTGCTCTTAAAGATGGTAATTATTTACAGTACATTCCGAAAGATTACTTTAGAGGTCGATCTTCAAATAGTTCGGAAAACGTGGTAGCCTTTATAGAAGGAAGTGAAAAAAAAGATGAATATTTGGTCATTTCGGCACATTATGACCACATCGGTCTAAAAGGTGATGAAATATACAATGGCGCCGACGATGATGCTTCAGGCACTTCGGCAGTCTTAGAAATTGCTGAAGCATTTCAAAAAGCCGTTAAACAAGGGCACAAACCTAAACGATCTATTGTATTTTTACTTGTAACAGGAGAAGAAATTGGCTTGTTCGGTTCTCAATATTATACAGAAAACCCAATCTTTCCATTAAAAAATACCGTGGTAAATCTTAATATAGATATGATTGGACGAGTAGATAAAAAACATGAAGAAAACCCCAATTTTATATATTTAATCGGTGCTGATAAATTAAGTGCCGAATTGAACGCTGTTTCAGAGGCCACCAATAAAAAGTATACAAATCTAGTAGTAGACTATACATATAATAACGAGAATGATCCTAATCGTTTCTACTACAGATCAGATCATTATAATTTTGCTAAAAATAATATTCCAGTTATTTTTTATTTTAGCGGAGTACATAAAGATTATCACAAGTCTACAGATACTGCAGATAAAATACGTTATGATCTACTTCAGAAACGCGCGCAATTGATATTTTATACTGCTTGGGAAATTGCGAATCGGAAAGAACGCTTGACTCTAGATAAATAAAGGATTGTATACTATAATTGACATAGAAACAACTGGTGGTAAATACAACGAAGAAGGTATTACCGAAATTGCCATCCATAAATTTGATGGACATCAAGTCGTAGATACTTTTATAAGCTTGGTGAATCCAGAACGCGAAATTCAACCTTTTGTCGTAAACCTCACTGGAATTAATAGTGCCATGCTACGCACGGCCCCCAAATTTTTCGAGGTTGCTAAACGTATTATTGAAATTACCACAGACTGTATTATTGTAGCCCATAATGCTAATTTTGACTATCGAATTTTACGCACAGAATTCGACAGACTCGGCTATCAATTTGAACGCAACACTTTATGCACAGTAGAATTAAGTAAAAAACTGATTCCAGATTTAGCGTCGTATAGTCTAGGAAAATTATGTCGCTCATTAGGCATTCCAATGTCTGATCGACATCGTGCAAATGGTGATGCTATTGCCACCGTTAAACTATTTCAATTATTATTAGATAAAGATATCCGTAAAACAATTATTAGTGACGCGGTAAAACAAGAGACGAGAAGGCAACTAGAACCTAAATTATTATCTATGCTAGAAAGCCTTCCGACAACAACAGGTATTTACTACATGCATAACAAGGCTGGAGAAATTATCTATATTGGGAAGAGTAAAAATATCAAAAAACGTATCAACCAACATTTCACGAGTGACACACATAAGTCAAAGAAAATTCAATTGAATATAGCTTCAGTTAGTTATGAAAGTATGGGGAGTGAATTGGCGGCTTTATTGAAAGAAAGTGAAGAAATTAAGATGAACAAGCCTATATATAACAGAGCTTTACGTCGTACTGTTTTTACACATGCACTCTATAGTTTTACAGATAAAAATGGCTATATTAACTTAAAAATAGATACAGCCGATGGAAGAAAAAAACCCATTACCACTTTCTCAAATCGACAAAGCGCAAAGAGTTTTCTCTTTAAAATTACCGACGACTATAATTTATGTCAAAAGTTAACGGGTTTATATATCACTAAGCTAAACTGTTTTAATTATACCATCAAAACATGTAATGGAGCCTGCATTAATAAAGAAACTACAGAACTATATAATGAGCGTGTCTTAAAGGTAATTACGAACAATAGTTTTGAAAATCAAAATTTTGTGATCATTGATAAAGGACGGGCTTATGATGAACGTTGTGCAATACTCATAGAGAATGGTGTTTTTAAAGGCTTGACATTTTTTAACTTAAATTTTCAAGTGAATAATATTGAGGTACTACGTTCCTTAGTTACTCCGATGCAAAATAATAAAGACGTGCAACACATTATTAAAAACTACATTAGAAAAAATAAGAAGCTAAAAATTATTAAATTTTAATATGAAGAAAATAGTACTCTTTTTAGCAATACTAATTTATAATACAGTCCTTTTTTCTCAAAATAATGAACCCTATAAATTTGGTCGCATTTCTCAAGCGGATTATGATTTGACTATTTATGAAAAAGATAGTTCGGCAAATGCTGTTTTTTTATTCGAACGCGGAAAGACCACATTTCATGATACGGATAGGAATATCATAATTAGAACGAAATATTACGCCAAAGTTAAAATTTTCAATAAAGAGGACGTTAATTATGCCACCGTTAGAGTACCCATTTATAAAAACGATCAAGCCAAGGAAAAAGTAATAGATATTAGGGCCATTACGCATAATGGCATAATAAAAACTGGTTTAGCTAAAGAAGATATTTTTACTAAAAAAATTAATGAGAATTGGTCTGAAGTAAAATTTACGATGCCCAATATTAAAGATAATAGTATCATTGAATATGAGTACACGATAGAATCACCTTTTAAATTCACTTTTAAAGGGTGGGAGTTTCAAGATGAAATTCCGAAACTATACAGTGAGTTTTACGCCTTGATTCCTGGGAATTACATTTATAATAGAAGACTCGTTGGCTATCAGAAGCTAGTTAAAAATATTTCAGGATTAAAAAAGAACTGCTTTTCGGTGTCCGGTATTTCTGGTGATGCAGATTGTGAAGAACTGACTTATGCCATGCAAAATATTCCAGCCTATATTAAGGAAGATTTTATGACCTCGATAAAAAACTATAAAACAGCAATTAAATTTGAATTATCAGAATATCATGGATTCGACGGACGAAATCGGAAATTCACTAAAAGTTGGAAAGCAGTAGATAGTGAGTTTAAAAATGAAAAGAGCATCGGGCGACAACTCAGAAGAATAGAACCAATAAAAAAGATGATTCCAGTTAGCCTGCTTCAAGGTGACAATAACATCACAAAAGCAAAGGCTATTTACTATTATATCAAAAACTATTTCACGTGGAATGGAAAGAATAGTATATTTAAAGACGTTAATGTAAAAGATGCCTTTATTAAGAAAGTTGGCAATTCGGCTGAAATAAATATTGTTCTTATTAATGCTTTGGCAGCAGCAGGTTTTGACACTGAAATCATGCTAATCTCTACAAGAAGCAATGGCCTACCGACAAGAGCACATCCCGTGATGACGGATTTTAACTATGCCATTGCCAAATTAAACATAAATGATGAAGTTTACTTATTAGACGCTACTGACAAATCACTTCCGTTTAATACGCTTCCCTTTAGAACGCTCAATAGTTATGGTAGAGTCATGAATTTTAAAAAGGGTAGTTATTGGTATGATATAAAACCAAACCAAAGAAATATTACCTTAAGTGCACTAAATTTAAACTTGAATGACGAAGGCAATTTTCAAGGTAGTATGCGTCAATCTTATAATGGATATAAGGCGATTAATAAACGAAAAGAAATAAACAGCTTGAGTTATGAAGATTATGTAGCTAAAATTGAAGATGGATATACTGGCGAAGCAGACCTCATTGTTGACTCTTACAACAATACAAATTTAGATAGTATCGAAAAATCTTTAACAGAATTGTTTGATATTACAATTAAAAGTGAATTAAACGGCAACTATTTATTGATAAATCCATTTGTGATTGACAAAATTTCTACGAACCCTTTTAAGCTAAAAGAGCGCACGTATCCTATAGATTTTGGATATCGAAGAACACATCAATATACGCTAAAGTTAGAAGTGCCAAAGCAGTATCAGATCAAAGAATTGCCAACAAAGACAGCCTTTAGTCTACCAAATAATGGTGGCACCTACCTATTTGATGTACAACAAAAGAATAACAAGATTACTTTAATTTCAAGAATAGTATTAAAACGGTCATTTTATCCACCTGAAGAGTATCTGTACCTAAAAGAATTTTACAACCAAATTATCAAAAATCAAAAGAGTTTAATAACTTTAGAAAAAATAACAAATTAAAAAACACTAAATTTAATTCATTAAACGAAGATACCGAGAACCTTGAGCAAGTCTACCAAAAAACCAAACTGGAGATTTCGTCTTCATGAAGTAATTTATGAAGCTGATACAGCTGCCGGAAAAATATTTGATGTTATATTATTCATTTTTATTTTAGCCAGTGTCTTATTGGTAATGCTAGAAAGTGTATCTAGTCTTGATGCCAAATATCATCAATTCTTTGATATCGCCGAGTGGGTTATTACCATACTTTTTACGTTAGAATATTTTGGCAGAGTTATAGCGATAAAAAAACCAACAAAATATATTTTTAGTTTCTATGGTATTATCGATTTACTATCAACAATACCAAAATATTTATCGCTATTATTTGTAGGTACACATGCCTTGGTAGCTTTAAGAGCCTTACGCCTATTGCGAATATTTAGAATATTAAAATTAGCGCGTTATGTCGGTGCTTCCAATCGCCTTATGGTGGCTTTAAGAGCTAGTAAAGCTAAAATTGCAGTATTTCTATTCTTTATCTTAATTTTAGCTATCATTCTTGGTACTATTATGTATTTGATAGAAACTGATCAAGGCAGCGGCTTTACCAGTATCCCGAGAAGTATTTATTGGGCCATTGTAACACTTACAACTGTCGGTTATGGTGATATTGCACCCGTAACACCTTTAGGTCAACTAATTGCCTCTGTCATTATGATTATGGGTTATGGTATCATAGCCATACCTACTGGAATCGTAACCGCAGAACTTACTTCGAACGCGAAAATACATACAAACACGCAAAATTGCCCAAATTGTGCTGTTGAAGAGCATAAAGATAATGCTGAATTTTGTTATAATTGCGGTCATATTTTGAATGATGTCTAAATACTTAATTTCAATTGTTGGCCCAACTGCAATTGGTAAAACATCGATGAGTATCGATGTTGCCAAGCACTTTAATACTGAGATCATATCCGCTGATTCGAGACAGTTCTACAAAGAAATGACGCTGGGTACTGCAGTGCCAAATACTAACGAACTCGATCAGGTGCCGCATCATTTTATTCAAAATCGCTCCGTTTTTGACGAATATAATGTAGGTCAATTTGAACAAGATGCAATACAAAAGCTAAATGAACTATTTAGCAAACACCAAACAGTCGTAATGGTTGGCGGAAGTGGTTTGTATGTTGATGCTGTTTTAAAAGGGTTAGATAATTTTCCAGAAATTGATAAAAACATCCGTAAAGCATTAAAGATTCAGCTAGAAGATAAAGGTATTGAATCGCTACAAAAGCAATTAAATATAATAGACCCTGAAACTTTTGATAAGATAGATATTGACAATCATCAGCGCGTTATCAGGGCATTAGAAATTTCGATAGGCACTGGTAAACCTTACGCTTCTTTCTTAACAGATAAAGCTTCAAAACGCAATTTTATTCCTATAAAAATTGGCCTCAATGCGACAAGAGAAATTGTCTATAGTAGAATTAATGAACGGGTCGATCAAATGATCACTGACGGATTGATAAAAGAAGCCAAAACCTTATTTCATTATAAAAATTTAAACGCACTACAAACTGTCGGCTATAAAGAATTATTTCGATATTTTGAAGGCGAATATGAGTTAGATGTAGCTACTGAAGAAATTAAAAAAAATACACGCCGTTTTGCCAAAAGACAAGGCACTTGGTTTCGTAAAGATGCCGCAATAAAATGGTTCGACTATCTCGATTCTCACAAGCAAATAATTGAGTATATTCATACCATTATAAAATCTTAAATTATACAAGAATGAAAAACGAATATGTTGATATAGATACGCTCAAATTTTTACTATATGATGTACACAATATTCAAGATTTATTAATAGAAGAACGTTTTAATGAACATGATAAAACTTCACTAGACTTATTTCTAGATTCCGTGAAGACCTATTCTGACAATTCATTATTTCCGTATATTAAAGAAATGGATGAAAAACCAGCTTATTTTAAAGAGGGTAAAATCATAATACATCCAAAATTTGAGAGTATTTTAAAAGATGCCGGAGAGTTAGGACTTGTAAGTAGTATGTTTTCTTTTGAAGATGGCGGTTTACAAATTCCATCTAGTATTTTTCATGCAGCTTATTTTATCATGGAGGCCGCTAATAATCACGTTACTGGTTATTTTGGCCTCACAGCTGGTGCAGCCAACCTCATTATTTCTTTCGGAAATCAACATTTAAAAGAGACATACGTACCCAAAATGCTCGATTTAACATGGGGTGGCACCATGTGTTTAACTGAACCACAAGCAGGAAGCTCTTTATCTGATGTCGTAACTTCAGCAACGCCCACCGATCATGGTTACCATTTAATTAAAGGGCATAAAATTTTCATCTCAGCTGGTGATCATCAATTTTCTGACAACTTTGTACATCTTGTATTGGCCCGAATCGAAGGTGCTCCGGGGGGTATTAAAGGTGTGTCACTCTTTGTAGTGCCAAAAAATAGACCACTTCCAACTGGTGAACTAGCTCCCAATGATGTTGCCGTCGCTGGTGAATTTGAAAAAATGGGGCAACGTGGTTATTGTACTACACACATTGTTTTTGGAGATCATGGAGACGCTAGAGGCTGGCTCGTAGGGGAAGCAAACAAAGGCCTATCGTATATGTTTCAAATGATGAATGAAGCTCGTGTAGCCACTGGCCGTATGGGTGCTGGTATCGCAGCCGCAGCATATTATGCTTCTATTAAATATGCGAATGAACGCCCACAAGGAAGAAAACTAAATACCACTGGTCACAAAGATGTAAGTCAGGAGCAAACATTGATTATCAATCATCCTGATGTAAAACGTATGCTATTAACACAAAAAGCGATAGTTGAAGGCTCTATGAGCTTAATTGTGGAGACGGCAAATTACCTAGACAAAGAACTTACGAGCACGTCACCAGAAGAAAAAGAAAAATACAATCTATTACTGGAGTTGCTAACACCTATCGCAAAAACATATCCTGCAGAAAAAGGTATTGAAGCCACCAGTAATGCCGTACAAGTTTTAGGTGGCTATGGCTTTTGCTTGGATTTTATGCCTCAGCAATACTATAGAGATATTCGTATTATTTCCATCTACGAAGGCACTACCGGTATACAGTCCTTAGATTTATTAGGTAGAAAAATTACGATGAAAAATGGGAAAGCGTTGGAGTTGTTGGCTTCCGAAATTCAAGAAACCACAAATTCCGCTAAAGTACACGAAGATTTACAATCGTATGTAAATACGTTGCTAGAAAATCTCGGACTTACTCAAAAAGTACTCAGTTTTTTAATGCCGCATGCACAAGCAGGTAATTATGAACGTTTCTTAGCTGACGCGACTGTTTTTATGGATTTCTTTAGTACGATTATTATCGGATGGCAATGGTTAAAAATCGCTACTTCTGCAAAACAATTATTGATTAGTGGTAAAGGTAATCAGCCAATTAGTTTTTATGAGAGTAAAATACATACGATGAAATTCTATTACACGTACGAAATGGCCAAAACGAAAAGTATAGCAAAGATTATTATGAATGATGAGCAGTTAACAATTACTGCTACTAAAGAACTTTTCTGATGAAAGCGGTATTATGTAAGGCTTTTGGGCCTATTGAAAATTTAGTGATAGAAGACATCCCCGCTTTGCAACCTGCAAAAGATGAGGTAATTATTGAAGTGAAAGCTTGCGGATTAAATTTTCCGGATACTTTAATCGTACAAGGCAAATATCAATTCAAACCCGAATTACCATTTTCACCTGGTGGTGAAATATCTGGTATTGTCAAAGAAATAGGTATTGAAGTTACCCATTTAGAGGTAGGTGATCGCGTAATGTACGGGGCTGTATTTGGTGGTTTTGCGCAAGAAGTAAAAGCAAAAGCAATCAATGTTTTTAAAATACCCGCTGTCTTAGATGACATTACTGCGGCCTCTTCTATGTTGACATATGGCACTTCATATCACGCTTTGGTAGACCGTGCGAAAATTCAAAGAGGTGAAACCTTACTCGTCATGGGCGCTGCTGGTGGCGTAGGTACTGCGGCTATTCAAATAGCTAAAACACTGGGAGTTAAAATTATAGCAGCCGCATCGACAGATGAAAAACTTGCTTTTTGTAAAGAGAATGGTGCTGATTATCTAATCAATTATAAAACAGAAGATTTAAAAACAAAGATTAAAGAACTTACAAATGGTAAAGGTGCTGATGTCATTTATGACCCTGTTGGGGATATATATGCCGAACCTGCATTGCGTGCCATCGCATGGAAAGGCAGGTATTTAGTTGTGGGCTTTGCTGCTGGAGAAATACCTAAAATCCCATTAAATTTAGTACTTTTAAAAGGCTGTCAAATTGTAGGTGTATTTTGGGGAGCCTTTGTTAAAAATGAACCTCAACGAAATACTGAAAATTTAATGACTATCGTACAGTTGTTTGCTCAAGGTAAATTAAAAGCTCAAATTCACGGTCAGTACTCTCTAGAAAACGTTACAGAGGCTATGAAAGCTATGATCAATAAAGAAGTAAAGGGTAAAGTAGTGTTGATTGCTACTTAAAATATCTTCTTGTTATATTTTTCCGGATGTCTCGGTTCTATTTTTTTATAGTAATCTTGAATATATTTCATATCTGTATCGAAAACTCCGGTAAGTTTATAGACATCACCTACACCTGCCAACTTTTTACCGTAATCTAAAAAACCAAAAGACACAGGCACATTTGCATTTTTTGCAATATGATAAAAACCCGTTTTCCATTTTTCTACACGCTCTCTAGTACCTTCAGCTGGTACCATTAAAACCAATTTTTCTCTGGTTCCAAATAATTTTACCGAATAGTCAACTAAGTTATTATGCTTATTTCTATCAACACCAATGGCTCCTAGCCATTTAAAGAAAAACCCAAAAAAACCGGTGGTATAGGAGTTTTTTATCAAAAATTTTGCATTAATCCCTTCTAGCCAATATACACCTAAGGCAAACACTAAATCCCAATTAGAAGTGTGTGGAGAAGCCAAAATGACTGTTTTTTGTACTTTATATTTTGATTTGTAATCAGTTTTCCAGCCAAAAATAAAAAATACAAATTTTGATATGAGTCGCTTCATTTAATAAGATTTATAAACTTTTTTTAATGTTCGTTGCATCTCGGTTCTGATTTCAGTCGTAGATTTCATATAATGATTATTCATATAACTAAAAATAAGCAGGGTACCTTTTTTCGTTATAAGATAACCACTTAAGTTGTAATTATTCGATAAGGTACCAGATTTAGCAAATACATATGGTTTTTCATTTCCATACCAGTTTTTTAAAGTCCCAGAAACTCCTCCAGCTGGTAAATAACTCAACAATTTTTCTAACGGAATATCGCGATACATTTTTGTAAGTAATAAAACCATATCATTTGGTGAAAAAAGATTATATCTAGACAAACCAGAAGCATCAACCCACCTCGGAGTTTGCGGTAAATCTTGTAAATATTGTGCTAGTACTGCTTTAATTGCCGTATTAACATTGTAAGAATTTGTAAGTTCTTTACCAACTTGAAGCATGAGCTGCTCAGCAATAAAATTATCACTATCTACTAAGAGCTGTTTGTATAAATCATCATACTTAGAGCTGTATATATATTCGAAATTTTTTCGTGACGTATTTGGAACCAAAGTAACTTTCTTATGAAGTAGGTTCTCCAATAATTGAGCCGTTAAACTATTTGAGGTTATAAATGGAACAGATAAGGTATCGGTATACTTCTTGGCAATATAAAATTGATTTTCAGACGTTTTTCTTGATACTGAGATAGAATCTAAGCGGGAGATATGTGGTTTAAAATAGGAAGGTTCGCTTACAATACTATCATTAGAAATACTATAGGTCAATAAATTTCCATACAATGGAAATAAACTTTTTTCAGGCATATAATAATATGGGTAGTCATCCCAAGCCCAACCGCTTCCATAAGGAGTTTCATCAATGGAGGCGTCTAGTAAATAGATACTTTCCTTACTATTTTTTAAAAAGCTTACGACATTATCATCATTAAACCCATAAAGAAACGACGGATCTGCTGTTCCTTTGATAAACAAAGAATCCTTGATCCGTATATAGGCAAGACTTTTAACCGAGTCTTTCAAGGTTTTATAAGCGGCATAAAAAGTATAAAGCTTTGTGTTAGAAGCTGGCGTAAAATAAAAAGAACCATGGTGATTTATAATTTCCTTATCTGTTTTTGGATTGTAAAGCACAAAGCCTTTAAAAAAGGAAGCTTCTTTTTCATGTTGTTGGAATTCCTTCTTTATTTCTTGCGTCGTAGAACACGAAAAAAAAAGAAGCTGCAAACAAACCAATACCAATAATTTGCCTTTATTCTTCAAAAGAATCATCCTTAAAACCAATTAAATATAATTTTTCTTGTGCCCGAGTTACCGCGGTGTATAGCCATCTAAGATATGAAATATCTTGCCCTTCTGGCAAATAAGGCTGCTCTATAAAAACAGTTTTCCATTGGCCTCCTTGTGACTTATGACACGTCATAGCATATGAAAATTTTACTTGTAACGCATTAAAGTATTTATTATTCTTGACTGACAGTAAGCGTTTATATGAAGATTTTTCGTGTGCAAAATCCTTTCTTACCTCTTCATATAATTTATTTGAATCTTCATAAGATAATGATGGAGTTTCGGCGGTTAGTGTATCTAAAATTAAAACGGTCTCAAAAGGTTTCTCATCCGGGTAATCAATCATTCTAACTTTTACTTCCGCAAAACGAAACCCGTACAGTTCTTTATAACTAAAAATTTGCATGACTTCACAAATATCACCATTTGCAATAAAGCCCGCTGATGAAGAATCTTTGAGCCAATAATAATTATTTTTTACAACCATGACATAATCACCTGTAGCAATCTCATTTTCTTGTCCTCGGATTTTACCGCGTATTTGCTGATTGTATTGGTTAGCACGCTTATTAGAGCGCACAATAAACGCTGTGTCTTCAACGCCTATACTGTCATATGCCAAAGTGATAGCATCTTGTATATCATAGCCATCGACTAATCGTACAATATCTGGGAAGTTTAAATTGAATTTAAAATGATCATAGCCTCCTTCATCTAATAAAACACGTAAAGAAGTCGCGTTATTTAGAATGCCAGAGTCTTCATGTTGGCGCATTACCTCATCAAGTTCTAATTCTTCAACATCTTTATTATAGTTGAGTGATAATTTATCCGCGTCAAGGGCAGGACTTAAATCAAGTTTTACCGGTGGTAATTGTGCTGTATCTCCAATTAGAATGGCTTTACAATTTTTGCCGGCATAAACATAGAATAATAAATCATCGAGTAATGAACCATTCTCAAATAAACGGGCATCTGCTGCTCTATCTGGGATCATTGAAGATTCATCAACAATAAAAATAGTATTGGTGTGTTTATTGGTTTGTAAGGTAAATGTGACTCCTCCATTTTTCGCTTTTCGCGGATGGTAGATTTTTTTATGAATGGTAAACGCCTGTCTTTTAGAGTAGTTACCTATCACTTTTGCTGCCCTTCCCGTCGGCGCCAAGAGTACAGATTTCATCCCGGCTTTCCAAAGACAATTCACAACAGTACTTATCGATGTTGTTTTACCTGTCCCAGCATATCCTTTCAATAAAAACAATTGTTGCTTATTTTTATTGAAAACAAAATGAGATAACTGCTTAAGTAGCTGATCTTGTGTACTGGTAGGTGTGAATGGAAACTGTTCTAAAAGTGTATTATAAAAAGATTCAGCGTCCTTAATCATATATAAATTATAAGATAAAAAACAAAGGTACAAATTGATTTATGCTTAAAAGTTTTAAGCATT